>Ga0209270_1000430_pt1 | contig 93248 bp, 77 predicted proteins | sample MTBAKSrepl1MetaG_FD_187456 | JGI IMG/M metagenome (GOLD analysis project Ga0209270, IMG submission 187456) | Enrichment culture microbial communities from Arthur Kill intertidal strait, New Jersey, USA, that are MTBE-degrading - MTBE-AKS1... | ecosystem: Environmental > Aquatic > Marine >...
CGACCCCATCCCGCTCCCACTGGAACCAGTTTCAATCCACGCCCCCGCGCGGGGGGCGACTCCCGGCCCTGAACAGCATGGAGGATCAGATGGCAGTTTCAATCCACGCCCCCGCGCGGGGGGCGACCTGCGCGCCTATGCCGGCGTGCTGCCCCTGGTGTTCGTTTCAATCCACGCCCCCGCGCGGGGGGCGACCGGGCCTGGTGTATGCCGGGAAGGACCCGGAGGAGTTTCAATCCACGCCCCCGCGCGGGGGGCGACTTCATCGGATCTGGGGACTACCACCTCGCATCTGTTTCAATCCACGCCCCCGCGCGGGGGGCGACAGAGGAACCGCGACCGACCCGGCGGCGGGGTCGGTTTCAATCCACGCCCCCGCGCGGGGGGCGACTCGCGGCCCTGGCCATGGCCGGGGAGTACGAGGTGTTTCAATCCACGCCCCCGCGCGGGGGGCGACTGTCATTCTCCAAACAACGAATTAGAAAGGGGGAAAATAGATTTTTGCGCGAACCTTCCTCTTTTTGCCATGGAATTTGAGCAGGTTTCATTGGCCGAAATAAATTTAGTTTAATAATCAGTATGTTAATAGCATCGCGAATGATCTTGGAAAATTTTGTTTGTTCCAGGTTCGCGGAAGGCTCAAATTATCAGCGGGCCCTCTTGATCGAAAGTTGCTTTGGCTCCTACATGTTCGACCCGCTGGCGCCAGTTTGAGCCCAGAAAATAGAATCGCAGGCTATCTTCTTCCGTGTTGATCTCATCGATCAGCCGGTGTCTGAGCAACGCCCATTGGGCCGGGTCAACGATGCATTCGAAAACCGAGAACTGGACGCGTTGACCGAAGTTCTTGCAGGCCTTGGCAACTCGTCGCAGTCGTCGCTGCCCTCCTTGACTGCTGGTAGCAACATCGTAACTGACAAGCACGAACATTTTATTTTCCTATTTCCATAAGAATGGAGGATAGCCGTCCAGATCGCCTCGCAGGTATCTTGCCAGAAGCAGTGCTTGGCAAAAAAACAGCTGACCTACTTCAATTTTTTCATCCAGAAAAGGATGCATGATGTCATCTTGTTTCCGTTTTTGATAGGCGACCAGAACGTTTTTTCTCGTCTCATCGTCCAGCAGCACCGCCCCTGATTCGGTGATGCGGAATCCCTTTGCCTTGATCTGGCCGAGGTTGATGAGGGAAAGCACCAGGCGGTCGGCGAGAAAAGGCCTGAATTCCTCCATGAGATCGAGGGCCAGGCCTGGCCGCCCAGGCCGATCCCGGTGGAGAAAGCCTACGGCGGGGTCGAGACCCACCGATTCCAGGGCGGATTGCGCATCGTGCAGGACAAGAGTGTAGAAAAAAGACAGGAGGCAATTCACCCTGTCGAGTGGAGGCCGCCTGCTGCGTTCATGGAAGAAGAAATCGGCCTTTTGGGCGGTGATGAGTTGATTGAACACGCTGAAATAGATTTTCGCCCCCTCTCCCTCGAATCCCCGGACACAATCCAGGGTTATATCCTGCTGGAGCTGCATGAGGATTGAGCTTAACCGGTCGCCGGCTGCCCTCAGATCCTCTTCATCCACCTTGCCGGCGTGATCTCGCAAGGCGCGAAGAATGATCATCCTGCAATTATGGATCTTGCCCGCGACAAAGGCCTTTGCCATCCGGGCGGAGAAGCAGGCACCGTCCGCCTTCCGGTATTGCTGGCGCCGCAGCAGGACGTTGCCGGATACCGGGCCTTGGACCCTGGCAAGGAATCGACCGTGCTCGGTGAGAAAACTCACCGTCACATCACGTTCTGCGCAAAATCCCATGAGAAAGGGGCTGCAGGTGATGTTTCCGAAGCAGACGATGCCGTCCAGTGTATGGACCGGCAACCGCAGGCGGCCTTCCCTTTCAACCTTTACCAGAACACACTCCCCATCCTTGGCGAGATACGCTCCCTGAGTGGTGACGAAAAGGGTGTTGAGATATTTTTTCATTGTCCTGTGAGGGCTCGGAGCAGGTAATCTTTGGCAGAGCGACCAGAGGCCATGATTTTCGGCATACAGAATTCACACAGTGAGCAATGTTTGCACCTGTCCCCGTACACCGCCTTGGGGGTGACGCCGCTCGCGACGAGCTCGTGCAGTCTGGCTGAGGTATCTTCGACCTCCTTTCTCAGATCCATGTCGAACTCGACATCCTGCCGCCTCCTCGTTTTGCCGTGAAAGAGCGCACCGCATGGGATCACACAGTCGAGCATCTCTTCGAGACACATGGCTTGCGCGCAGAGTTGGATTTGAAAACTGCGTTGCTTCTTGACACGACCTGGCTTGTATTCGACGGGATAGACTATCCATCGGCCAGAATGTCCGGGGACGCTGCCGCCCATGGCATTATTGTCCCCAGATCGATGTAACTCGACGACATCCGCCTTGCCACACAGACCAAGACGCAAGGAGCGAAGCCGTAAGCCGCGCACGATGATCAGATCGCCGCGGTTCTCTGGAGTGTCGTCACCATGGACACGCTCATGCATAACTGACCCTTCTGCCGTATGGATATTGTCCTTCCATACCATTTCGATCAGATGTAAAGCCGCCCGCCGTTCGCAAAACTCTATGTCAGGAAGACGAGAAAGGGGGAGCATATCGGATTCTTTGAACACCCTCTGACCGCTCGCGCCCTCCTCTATGTGTGCGTTACGTAATTTCTCCTCTAAAACCGTGGAATCTCCCAAATGATCTTGTTAGCCATGACCAACTCATTCCCTTGCCCGGCTCGGTTTTTTTCGCGCACGGTACCATTGGGCACTTCGCCGCAATAGTCTGCTATGGATTGCGGGAATTCTTTCTCAGTTTTCCCGTCCTCATTCACATCAGCGCGGTGAACCTTTACCATCTCGAACAACTTATGGGCATGCTCGTTGCCAAGAGCCGTTGCATGTTGAAAATCGACAAGCCCAACAACCCGCATGCCCCCCGGTCGAGCTGCTGCCCTGTCATCGCTGAACATGTGTTGAAGTGCAAAAAGGAAATTGTCGAGGTCGTAATAGGTAAAGCCGGTTTTCGCTGCAAAGGCAGGAGAAAGATAGATATGGCTCCGATAAATTCCGTAATCCACTACATGCTTGCGCCCCATGGTGCGATGGCCGCCTGACTCAATATCTCCTCCGCTTTCGTCTTGTTGCTTCGCGTCTTTTTGGCTCGCCGACGCACAACGTGTGATGGAGAAATCGAGTTGGAGAACTCGGTCCAAACTCTCAGCGAAGCCAAATTGGATAGGGCCCCGAATCTGCCCGTAAAAACTTCCCTTGAGTGGTCCATCGGTGGAGGTTACTCCACCAAACGCCCGAACATCGAAAAAGGTTTGGCAGATGGCATCACGGTAAGCTCGAATAATATATTCACTCTTTCCGGCCTTTCCTCTGGCGGGTTGTTCCCACTTGCCTTTTGTGGTATCGGAATAACCAGAAAATATTCTTTTTGCTGTTTCAGCCAAATCTGTATCTTCCATCAAATCTTGGAGGATTGCGTTCTCGTGGATAAATATTCGATAGCCTATTTGTGGATTATTTAACAGCGTGCCATTTGGATTATATAGAGAATAGAAATTTCGAATTTTTCGTTTCAGACATACATCGGTCATCAATCCCTTCAGAGTGTCCGGTTGTAGGCGTGGCATGTTTCCTGTATCCGGATCACCATTCGGATTCGCTTTCGATACTTCAATCAATAATACCATTTCGTGTCGTTCAACGACGATGTCTGTGTCATTTTTCCCTTCCGGAAGTGTTATTATTCCATGGTGAAGTGTAACACGTTTTCCACTATTCTGTGTATTCTCAGTCATGTGCATGTCTCCTTACTTATTAGTCATTTAGATTAGTTGCTTTTATACTTTCGGTATCGGCTTTTCACTGGTTGCCTCAGTTTTACTCTTTAATGGTGGCCAGTTGCGGCAACGCTCATAATAAAAGCCAATAGCAAAGCGTCCCTGCTGCTCAAGTGACAGTGTGCGAGGAAAAGTCCCTCCAGCCGCATCCTGCAATTGAGCGACCAGCTGTTTCAGCCCCTCGACGGATTCTCCCGTTTCGGTCTCATATCCGTGCTCAAGACATTTGGCCCACCCGCCGCCGACCTTATTCAAGTGATAACGGGCCAGCTTGCAGAGCTGGGGAAAAATAAGAGCCGGTGTGGTGGAAGCGGCGGCATAGGCCCGATTGGCAGGAGACGAGTGAGTTCCGCCACTTTTCTTGTGAGCATCCTCGTGAATTTTATCGAGTAGTGCGAGCAGACGCCCACACAGGTAGGCGCTGTCAGTTTGACTTGTGTGGTTTTCCATGGTGGCATTTCCTCCTTTATCTTTAAGTTCGAAATGAAGCTTGATCAGCGCTGTTCGAGCACGCAGCCGTTCCTCGAATTCGCTTCTTGTTTTCTTGTCGCAGCCCTTTGCTAATTCGAGGGGTTGCCGTTGAAGGGCCGCTGAAAACAAGCGAGATGGTAACCGTCTGCCGAAGAGAGCCGACTCAAATAATTCTGTGTATGTACACGGCATGGGGTTACTGTTTTTACCCTTTTGGACGGTACAAGCTGCCAATTGCGAAATGGCAGATGGCACCTTCTCCCCCCATTGATTAGGCAGTAAAGTCAATTCTAGCCATCTTCTAAAGTGGTTAACTGCTTCTGGAAGAGTCTGGGTATGCCAGCTCCGAACAGTTATGCGCGACTTCGGTGAAGACAAGACAGCAGCATAAAACTTCGACGTATCAGGAAACTGAGCATAGGCCCCCCAGACATCCTCTAAAAATTCTCGTACTTGAAGTGGGTCTGGTTCTGATAGTAATTCACCAAAATTTAATGACGGAGGTAGCGAGCTAGGAGTGGTTTCATCCACGGCCCAGAAAACAAAAACAACATCACCCATGCGTTTGTGTGAAGTCTCGTCATTCAATAGCCAGTTGAGGGCAGCGCTCACTTTTTCCGCGGTTTCGAGTCCTAATGGCGTTGTAATTTCTCCAAGGCCAAAGGACTGCATGGGCGCCTTATCAAAAGAGGCAATTGGGCAATATCCACCACAATTGGGGACTCCTTGAATATGCGGGAATCGCACGGATAGCGCCCAATTGTCGCAACAACCTGGGCTAAATGGATCTTTACCCTGTGGAAGACATTTCCGGATACTGTCACGCTGTTTTTTAATTTCGTTGCGCCACCAGTCTGTCGCCGCGGGATGGTTTAGCAATAATTGACCATTGACGCGGAAAGAAAATCTGTGGTCTTTCGTAAGTTGAGCAATATTCTGTGAAGAAAAAGCATAGAACGGTATTCCTTCTTTCCTTGCGAAGAATGATTTTAATGCGCCCCATTCAGATGAAAGAGTTTGAAGGGAGCCAAGAAATTTTAGAAAGCGCTCATGCAGAGACACGAAGGCCATATGATTGTTTTTAGGGAGCCCCTTTTCAAGTTTTTTCGTTTTCCCATAAAGAACGTTACCTTTTTTGTCTTTTGTGATATTTGGTTCTTCACCAAAGATCTGTAAAGACTTCCCCGACAACAATTCTGGGGGAATATTGCCGCCGCCAGCGGCGGCGACAACCTCTGGTTGTTTCTGGCTTTTCGTCCCCCTCTTTCCCGACTTGACCGGGCTTCCTCCTGTTTTGCCTTCTTCTTCCTTCTTCGCTCTCAATTTGAGAAAAAATGCTACTGGACAATGGTATTTTTTACCTAAAAATTCTTTTAAATTTCCTTTTCCGTCTGTATTTCGGGAAACAGCTGGCGAAATAGCAATCGCTTTTCCTTGTTGATCAAGATCGATAATCCAATGAATCCGTCGCGTTTGGAAAGGATCGTCGATTCTTGTTTCATTTTCAATATGTTTATAAATCTGAAGCAGTTCCGTGATCATGCTTCTATGACCTCCTTTCTTTCGTTTTTTTTGATAATTTTGGAAACGACGATCCATCCTTTTTCGGCAAGGGCTAGCAGCGATTTTTCTGGTTTGGGGGAGATTGTGCGTCCTTTGTCATCTCGCCATGATATGGGGCGGGCGTCCCCGTGAGAGGACCAGTGGTTCCAAACATCCCCGAAATCAAAGTCGCGGAACATAGTCCCGTACGATTTATTAATGTCGGCGTTTGGTTCGGCATCCAGCGCCAATTCAAAATTACAGGGGAATTCCCGGCATCCGAAATACGGCCTATGGTAGCACTGTCCTTTGCTGGCGCGTCGTTCGAATATACTGAAATACTTGGAAATATTGGGGCTGTTTGTTGTTTCTATGGCCGCCTCGATGAGATATTCAAGGCGCTTCTCGCCGTTTTCCATTTCATCGCCCTGAAGAATTAGGCTGTGCCGCTGCGTTCGAACTTTTTCCATGTCACAGATATCGAAACCCGTGTAGTTGTGCGATGTATAACCCAGCTCATTCCGCAGAATCGGCATCATATTGCCCTCATGCACAATGCCGATTCGCAGGATATGCCAGCGAAACCCTTCTTTGTCTCCGCGTTGGGAAGCTTCCGGCTTCTCCATAGGCTTCATGAGGATCGCCTCAAGGGTGCCACGGGCGGCCGAAGGCGTAATGACAGGATAGGTGACGCGCTCGACGTGGAACTCTGGACGGGTAAAGCATGCGTATGGCCCCCAGACCCGTAAACGTATCGGTTCACTAATCATAGAATCATCCTCTCTGCTGGTATTGGGCCGTCGAAGTCAATGCCAATTCCAGCAAGGCCGCCTCGATAAACACCTTCCCAAACAAACAGGTCATCTTCCTTGTCAAAGGCTGGCCGTATTTTCCAGCGAATTGCCTCTCTTTGATCTGTGCTAGAGTTTTTCGACAAGTTCAAGATATATGGTTGTATTTTTCTCCATTCATCGCGTGTTAAATAGCCTCGTTTTTCCCTTTGTGGATGAAAACGAGAACAAGCTTTTTCATAGATCATTTTTGCTTCCGTACACTTTATCTTCCCGTCTATCAACTCGTACAAGATTAATACGGAAAATGTTTTGTCCTCGATAAACTCAAACAGCTCGTCAACCTCCCTGAACTGCAAACGACTTCGCGCTTTTTGAATGCCGCACTGGTCCGGGACGGACAGTTGGTAAAGCAATCGGAAATAAACACCGAAGGAATCGGGATCTTGCGGAACAGCCAAACCCATTTTGCGAAGCAGTTCGGTCTGGGTGATGGCCGCACCGTAAAGCCCCATCGGTTTTAAACCGTCCTTGGGGTGAAACACCTGTACCACGGCATCGGCCGGGTTCTTGATCAAACCATTCCGGTTGCATCTTCCGGCAACCTGGACGATAGAGTCCTATGGGCCAAAGGCACGCCATACCGCTGGAAAATCCACGTCAACACCTGCCTCAATGCACTGCGTGGAAACCAGAATGCAACGTTCCCGTCCATTGTTGTTAAAGTTTTTCGGATCAAGCCGGCGCTTCACCTCAGCCAGAACTTCAAGCCTATGGGCAGGTATCATCCATGTGGAAAGGTGAAACAATCCGTCCGCATCACTGCCGAGTCGCTCGCGGAATGCATGATGAAGATCACGAGCAGCCTTACGGGTATTGACGACAATCAGGGCTTGCTGGGCATTTCCCTCCAAGATCGATTCAGCGAGTTCTCCCCATGAAATGCTCTCATCCTCTTTCGGCCATCGATATGCCACCCTCTTAAGCAATTCAAAGTGTTCCCGAGCTTTTCCCAGTGGCACTATCGGCCGGACGTTCTCAAGACCGGTCGGCAGATCTTCGCTCTTATGAAGAGCGGGTTGAGTGGCTGTACAAAAAAGCATCGAACACCCGTAAGGTCTTCTGGGATTCGCAAGCTCAGATAGAACATGCAGAATCGGCTGGAGCATCAGTGGAGGCAGTGTCTGGATTTCGTCAAAGATGATGATCGATTGAGCGACGTTATGAAGTTTGCGCGCTTTGGCCGGACGGCGTGAGAATAGAGATTCAAAAAATTGGACGCTGGTGGTCACGACGATGGGAGCATCCCAATTCTCGGCCGCCAAACGTCGACGGTGGGAAATACTGTCGTAAGAGGGTTCAACCTCCAACTTATTCTTCTGCTGTCCTACAGATTCCGTATCATCTTCCACTTGGGAGTGGTGCTCCAGGACAACGCGACCTTTCTGTGTTTCGTCATGCTCGAAAAGATCCCGGAGTTCCCTAGCCGTCTGCTGGATGATGCTGAGGTAGGGAATTACGACGATCACACGACGAAACCGTTTATTTTCCGGGGCAGACTTGTTGTGATGAACGGCGTGACGAAGGGCGAACAACATGGATGCCAGCGTTTTGCCGCCGCCGGTCGGAACTGTTAGGGAGAAGAGGCCGCGATCATTATCGGCGGAATCCCTGCAGAAATGTCCCACTTCCTGACGGACGGCTATGACCGCCTCGGAGGCCCTTCCTTCAGATTTTGCTTTTTCGGTGCGTTCCTTCAGTTCATTTTCCAGGTGCAGAAGCAAGGTTTCTGGGGTAAACGATTCCCAGCGTCTGGCCTCCTTTTTCTTTTCTCCTTCGTCAGCATGTTCCTCCGTGTCCAGGCGGTCCGCATCAATAAGAGCACTGAACAGAAAGCGGGTAAAAAGCTCGGTGGCCAACCATCCATCTCCTCTATTTCCCGGGAAAAAATCAAGGGTCTGCAGCCACTCTGGTAGCATTTCTTGTAATAGTGGTACCGCAAGATTAGGGTGCCCTTCCCGAATTTTCGCCAAGCAGGCCTGTGCCTTTTCCTTGTACTTTTCTGCTTTTTGAGCGACATCTCCACGATTGTGAAGTCCTGCGTGATGGCCGTTCACGGCAAGTGCTACTGGCCACTGGACTGGGTCACATACACGCAGCGCATATGCAGCGCCATGATGGGCATGGGGTTGTTTTACGCCGACCTGGTCGGAGGAACGAATACGTTTTTGAAATTCCAATTCCGCCTTACCGAGGTCGTGGAGAAACCCTGCAATCCTCCCATATATCATGGCGTCAAATGCCGCCGCAAATTCGCCGGCCTTTCGACTCACGCCTTCCAGATGCGAGATTAGGGATTGATTTGCGTGTGCTTGCAATGGTTCCATGCTTCATTCTCCTTGCGTTGGGCATGCACCGCTGAGATGAAAAATGCAATTAAGCAGATCTCTTCTTTATTTGACTCCTCAAGCCGCTGCTTTGCCATGATCCTATGAATGGATGGAGGCTGGACCAGAACCTGGTCGGTCGTGCTTTTCCTGCCGACGCCTTCATTCCGATTCCGCTTATCAAAGCCGCCCAAGAATGATCAGCCACTGCCGAGCCAAAAACCGCAGCTTTTTTTACTTTTTACGGATCATTACTGCAAATCGCTACAGGTCTCTCGAATGTCTCATTGCTGTTTGTCCAACACCGCTCTTCCCATTTAGTGTCCACCATCTTAAAAATGTTTTTCTCTCCCCACTTCGGCGCTCCCGCCAGCCCTTACGATCGCCCCCACACCCCAGCTGCAACCTTGCATGCGGCCTCTTTTCTTGTCGCTGGAGAGCATGGACCTGGACGGCGGACGCAGTCTCACATCTGCAGCACCCTGTGAAGGCTTCCAGTTCGGGGAATTGCAGCATCGGGGTTGTACCGAACCCTGTGATCAGGTACGTTTCGACAACCTGAACCACGTCACAGCCGTTAGCCATCGGATCATGCGACATACACCACCTCCGTGGAATTGAGGATGGCGTCCCGCCGTATCGGATCGGCGCTGCGCTGCAAGTGCTTTCCCTCCACCAGGTTCACCCTCCGGCCGAGGAGCAACGAAAATTCCTCGTCGGCTCGGGCAAGGTCCATGAGCGACCACTTCTCGTCCGCATCGAACTCGGCCAAAAGGTCAACGTCGCTATCAGAATGGAGCTTTCCGGTTCGGGCGGAGCCGAAGAGTTCAAGGCGGCGGATCTTCCACTTCCGGCATATCCGCCGCACGGTCTCGTCCGGCACTTCCAATCCGCGGATCATTATTTCCCGTCGCCTCCTTTATCTTGCCTGCCGCCTCTATGGCGTGTACCACCAAGCCATTCGGGATGTGGCTATCAAGGCGGGTACCCCGCCTCGCGGGTATCCATGGCCTGGGTTGTGGACCGGCCCAGGCGTCATCTCCCGAAAAGGAGTATACGGTTATTCTAGGTTCCAGGGCGCGTATGCCGAGGGGCCGCCACGCCGACCATGCATGGGCGGGCCGGGTTGCGGCCGGCTCTGAGGCACCCTATCTGCCCCAAAGAAGGGGCCATCCCAACCGCGGCGGCCCTCGCTGAGACGCCCTTTCCGCCTGCGCCGGCATGCCCCCGCACCGTCTCAAAAAACAACGGACAATTCTTTAGTTACCACACCACACTGCCCATCCAGCGTCCACCATCTGAAAAAATGTTTCCTTTCACCGTTCCCGGTAAATCCATGCGGCCCTCTCGATTTCCTCCTTTACGTCCAGCCTGAGGGCCTCGGGTTCCAGCACCTCGCACTCCGCCCCGAACTGGAGGATCTTGAGCTTCACCTCGCGGAAGTCGGCGACGGGGATGGTGAGGAGGAGGCTGCCGCCCGGCCCGTCCTCCATGACTTGCCCGGAGTGCCAGAACTGCTCCCGGACCCACCGGGCAAGGCGGGGGCTGAAGCGGAGCTTCACCGAGGTCTTTTCCTGCCCCTGGAAGATCCCGAAGGCGCCCTCCAGTTCAATAGCCCATTCCTCACGGGGTCTGGGGGTGAACACAGTGCCTTCCGCGGTCAGGTTCGTCATCCGGGCAAGGAGGAACTTCCGCCAGGCCTCGCGCTCCCGGCACCATGCAAGCAGCACCCAGTTTCCCATGTAGTGCTGCAGGTGGTGGGGTTCAACCCGTCTCGACGTGGTCGTGCCGGAGAACGGCGAGGAGTAGGTGAACGCGAGTAGGCGGTTTTCGAGGAGCCCGCGGGCCGCGATCCTGAAGGTGTCGGCCTGGGTGGGGGAGTAGCCCAGCCACGCCGCGGAGAAGGCCTCTTCGAGCCTCTTTTCGGTGAGCCCGATCTTTTCGGTCTGGGCCGCGATCTTTCGCCCCATCTTCCCGATGGCGGCGCTGAGGATCCCGCCGGCGCAGCAGGAGAGGAGCTTTTTTGCAATGAGCACGGCCAGGACCTCTTCCTGACTGATCCATAGGCCGGGGAGGGCGAAGCTCGAGTCCGAATACCGGTAGCCTTTGCGGCGCGGATCGTATTCGAGAGGCGCATCGAGCATATCCCGCATGAAGGCGATATTCCGCCGCGCGGTCTTGAGCGAGATCTCGAATTCCTCAGCCAGGCTGGCTGCATTCGGGAAAAGCCCCTTGCGGATCCGGGAATCGAACCAGCAGTAGCGCTCGAATGCGAGATGTACGCCCACCGCATCACCTCCACTGACGGAAAATCCGACCGCAAGGCCCGTGCGTCAATAGCCCACGGGCATTGTCAAACACCTGATCCGGCGCGCCGACAGCGATTCGCTAGGGAGGATACTGGGTGCAGGAGATCATTCACTGAACCTGAGAAACATGTTTCTTATCCATTCTCATAGCACGACCCGCCTGTCTGTCAAGGGTCGCCCGCCCTTGGCGGACAGAGGCGTTCTATGAGGTACGAGAGCCCGTCAGGGGTAAGTCTTCACAGGGCACCGCATCTGCTTTGTTGCGAGCACTTGAAAGGGAGTACGTCTGCGTGCCCGCCGCGTCGTGCAGTACCCTGTGAAGGTTTCCAGTTCGGGGAGTTGCAGCATTGGGGCTTGGCGAACCCCGTGATCAGATACCTTCAGGGAACATCCGGCGGCGCTCCAGGCGGAAAGGCCCTGGCGCGGAGCCGGAATAGAGCGATCAGTGCCGCTCAAAATGCCTCAGACCCGGCTGCGGCAGGCAGGTGCAAGGCGCCGGATTTTCGGGGGAGGAGGCGTGCTCGGGCGCGGTCCGTCATGGCGGGGAAAGAGAAGGAGCGCCGCGGATCGGATGTGGTTCACGGCAGAACGCCCCGCCCTTTCAGACTTCCTCCTGGAGGGGTTTTCGGAGGCGGACAGGCTCCGCCTCTGGCCTGCGCATCTTCATGTTGAGGAATTCCACGCCGGCCGAGAAGGCCATGGAGAAGTAGAGATACCCCTTGGGGATATGGAACCCCAGGCCGTCCGCCACCAGGGCCACGCCCACAAGGAGAAGGAAGCTCAGGGCCAGCATCTTGAAGGTGGGGTGGGCCTCGACGAACCGGCCGATGGCCCCGGAGGCAAACATCATCACGGCCACGGCCGCGACGATGGCGATGATCATCACCGCGAGATCCCGGGCGAGCCCCACTGCTGTGATGACCGAATCCAGGGAGAAGATGACGTCAAGGAGGGCGATCTGGGCGAGAACCCCTGCAAAGGAGGAGACGGCGGGTCCGCCCCGGCCGCCCGCGGTGCCCTCCAGGCTTTCGTGGATCTCGTGGGTGCTCTTGAAGAGGAGGAAGAGCCCGCCGCTTACGAGGATGATGTCCCTTCCCGAGACGGGATGGCCCCATGCGGCGAAGAGGGGGCGCGTCAGCCCCAGCACCCAGGCAAGAGAGACGAGGAGCAGGATGCGGGTCCCCATGGCGAGGCCGAGGCCCAGGATCCGGGCCTGCTCCCGCCGCCTCTCGGGCAGGCGGTCCACAAGGATAGTGATGAAGATGATGTTGTCGATCCCGAGGACGATCTCGAGGGCGGTGAGGGTGGCGAGGGCCACCCATGCCTGCGGGTCAAACATCCAGTCCATGGCGGGCTCCTGAAGCGCTGAGGTTTCACGCGTACGGCAGCGGCCAGTATAGCATATACCCGGCCGGCGACACCGGGCGCCGCTCCAATGAAGGTGTCACGCAAATTGCATCTGTCTGGACCGGCCGGCGCGCCGGTCCGCCGGCGAAGAGACAGATCCTCCGGAAAAGCGGTGGGTTCCGGTGGGGGCCGGCCTGAATCATCGGAGATGAGCGAAGGTTTTTTCATGCAATTTTTCACGGAGAGGAGAAAAGAGGCCATGACAAAGGGATGGTGCGCTGCCGGGGCGTTGTTTCTGGTGTTTCTCTTTGCGGGATCCTGCCCGGCGGGCCAGGCGGTGAATGGGGTACACCCCGGGGGAAGCGCTCCGGCCGATCCGGTGCAAGTACCGGCGGGGGGCGATGCCGAGTGGACGTTTCTGTTCTATCTCGCTGCGGACAATGACCAGGAGGCCTACGCCGACGCCACAATCGCACAGCTCCAGGCTGGGACGGCGCGCGTTGCGAATCATCCCCGGATCATCGTCCTGATCGACCGGTTCTCCGTAGAGGGGGTCGGCGTTTTCGAAATCGCCGGCGGGGAAATCGTTCCAATCGTGAGTCTCCCGGAACTCGATACAGCCGACGGCGCGATACTCCAGGCCTTCGTCACTAAGGCTCTCGGTTGCGTCCCCCCTGAGCACAGAATCGCCTTCGTGATGAAAAGCGAGGGATTCTCCTGGCGGGGCATCGGCCGGGACAACACCCATGCCCCGGATGAGGGCGACCGGCTCATGCCGGCAGGCGACCTGGCCGGGGCCCTTATGGCTGCGAAGGAGGCGACAGGCAGGGACGTCGATCTTCTCGTGCTTGAGGGCTCCATCATGGCCTTCATAGAGGTGGTCTACGAGCTCAGGGATGCGGCCCCGGTTCTCCTTGCGACCCAATCCAAGATCCAGCCCGACGGGCTCCCCTGGGCCATGGTGATCGAGGACCTGGGCGCGGCCCCGGACATGGAGGCCGTGGAGCTCGGGAAGACCGTCACCGACGACCACATCGAGTACTACTCGGACAAGGGGAACAACGGCGTTCCGGCCGAGGACACCTCCGTCAACTTTGCCGCCATGACGGTTTTCGATCTCTCCGCCATGGACGAGGTCCTCAACGCCCATGGGATCTGGGCCGCAACCGCCTGGTCCCACTTCGACGAGATCTACAACGTCCTCCCCCACGCCCGGGACCTCTCCGAGGTGGGCGGCTTCGGTGAGATCACCGAGTTCGACTACCAGTTCGACATCAAGACTTTCATGCTGGAGGGTCTGCGCCTGATCGCCGAGGCGGGCATGTACTTCAGCGACCTCGATGGGGCCGTGGAAGATTACCTCAAGGCCCAAGACGCGCTGGTCGTCTACGAGCGGAGCCCGGAGGACGGCTTCAAGCAGCACGCGGCCAACGGGCTGAGCATCTGGTACCCCCCCACCTGGAACAAGTACGAGACCGGGGACGAGAGCGACGAGCTGTTCGGCTCGACGATGTACTACGAGGACCCGGTCATCGGCCTCGACTGGGTGGGGGATTCGAACTGGGTGGAATACCTTTTCGAGTATTTCGACCGGGCGGATGCGAACCTGGCCGGGGTCGGGCCGGAGGGCGACGAGCCTCCCAAGCGCGGGGTCTTCGACAGGATCGGTTCGATCGGCGAGGATGGGGATTTGCCCGTTTTCCCGGGGGGCCGTCAGACCCGGACGTCCTCTCCGGCCCGCTGAGGCCGGGCAGGCCGATCGAGGGCGGAGGGGGACGGCTATTCCGCCATGGCGGAGGTTTTCCGGTCGAGGACCGCCCGGACCTGGGCGAGCATGTCGGAAAGCCGGTAGGGCTTGGCGACAAAGGCACACGCGCCGTCCTTCAGGATCTCCTGCGCCCGGCTGGTGTCGGCGTAACCGCTCGCGACGATGACCTTGACGGCGGGATCGGCCCTGAGAAGTCCCCGCAGGCACTTGTGCCCTCCTATGCCGGGCATGCCCAGATCAAGAATGACGAGGTCGATCCGGTGCCGTTCACGGGCGAAGATCTCCAGGGCCGATTCCCCGCTCCAGGCCGTCAGCACGGTATAGCCTTGACTCTCCAGCATCTGCCGGCCGATGTCCGTGAGGGCGCGTTCGTCGTCCACGAGGAGCACCGTCTCGCGCCCGCCCAGCGCCTCGGGGTCTGACTGACGGCGGGCCGCCGTTTCTGGCCGCCCGGGCGCGGGAAGGGCGGGGAAGAAGACCTCGAAACGGGCGCCCTTTCCGGGTTCGCTGGAGCACGTGACCGAGCCGCCGTGGCTCTGGACGATGCCGTAGACCATGGAAAGCCCGAGCCCTGTCCCCCGTCCCGGCCCTTTTGTGGTGAAAAAGGGCTCGAAAATGCGTTCCTGGGTCCTCTTGTCCATGCCGCAGCCGCTGTCCGAGACGGCGAGCACGACGCAACTGCCCGGGCGGGGCGAGGGGCTGTGCTTGTGGAAGCCGCTGCAGGCCGGGGCGTTTCTGGTCTGGAAGACGAGGGTGCCGCCTTCGGGCATGGCGTCCACGGCGTTGACACCGAGATTCATCATGATCTGGGTCAACTGGGAGCGGTCGGCATTGATGAGGTTCAGCTCCGGGTCCAGACGCAGCTCGATGGTTATGGTTTTCGGTACCATGCGGCTGAGGAGTGTGTGCACCTGCCGAACCTCGGCGTTCAGGTCCACGGGTCTGAGGGCGCTTTCCACCCTGCGGCTGAAGAGCAGCAGCCTCTGGATGAGTTCGCGGGCCCGCTCGGCCCCCTCCCTCATCGCGGTCAGGTACCGGTATTCCGGGTGGGATGCATCCTTTCCCTCGAGCATGAGTTCCAGGTAGCCGAAGAACGCCTGGCAGATGTTGTTGAAGTCGTGGGCCACTCCGCCGGCCAGGGTCCCCATGGATTCCATCTTCTGGGCATGGAGGAGCTGTTCCTGGGTGGCCTTCAGTTCCTCGAGGGCCTTGGCCAGTTCCTCGTTTTTCTCGGCTAGGGCGTCTCTGGATTTCTCCAGGTCGGACATCATTTGCTTCAAAGGGGAGACGTCCCGGAAGACGTACAGGTAGCCGACGATGTCTCCGGAGCCGGCGGTCAGGAGCGAGGCGCTGATGAGGGCCGCCAGCTCTTGCCCCGACGCGGTTGTGATCGTGCTTTCTGTGTTGAAGATGTTCTGGTGGAGGTCGAGTGCCCGCTTGATGGGGCATTCGATCTCGCACAGGTTGGACTTGAGGACGTCCTTGCAATACATCCCCATGGCCTCCGAGGCCCGGAAACCGGTGATCGCGCCCGCCGCCTCGCTGAAGTACTGGATACGCATCTGGCGGTCGGTGATGAAGAGTGCGTCAGGTATGCTGCGGAGTATCTCGTAGGCCTTGACCTCTGAAATCCATCCGATCTTTGTTTCGTCCCTCGGTTCCATGGATCCTTTCGGCTTCATGAGGAAAGTTCCGCTTCGAATCGGCACACCGGGTCTCCCATGGAGCGGCATGTCACCTCACGGGAGACGAAGGCCCCCATGCCTTTCGGGTAGGGGGCGGCATAGACGAGGTCCATGTACGAGGCCGTGCAGGCGTTGAACATGTAACACCGTCCCCGGGGTTGCGGGCCGTATTGCTCGATATACCGACCGGGGTCGTAAGCGTTTTCGACGGTGGTGACGAGCCTCTTGCCAGGCACGAGCTCAGCAACCTCTATGCGCCCCAGGCCGAAGATGTTGGTGAGCGCCACCAGGGCGTGCACTTCGTCTTCAGGGGTATTGATGAGAGGGGCGATGAGGTCCTTCCAGTGCATCGACGTCCTGGCCCCCTGAAAGGTGTGATAGGCGCACTGGAGGACCGCTTCGTAGAGGTCCCGCTCCACCTTGCGGACAGCCCCCTCACCCAGCATGGCCAAGACATTCGAGACCGCCTTGTAGTAGAACTCGTTCCAGTTCACGCACACGTAAACCCCGAAGGCGGCCATAATGCCGTTCTCGTTGCTCGCGATGGGGATGCCCGAGGCGAGTTGGATGATCTTTTCGGAATCAACCGCCATTTTCGACCCTTGAAACGAGAAATTCGCAGCGCTCCCGCCCCTGAATCATGCATCCGGTCTCGGCGGCCCGATACGCTTCGGGCACGGTCCGGAAGACGGCGGCAAGGACGCCGGTGATGAAGCCGCAGGTGAAATGGCAGAGGGGAGTCTGCCTGCGGCCGTACTTCGCGAGCCACGCCGTGACGAAATAGGAGCTGGAGGCACGCACGACGCCGCCCCTTGCGCCCGCCCTGGCCAGATCGATCTTGCCGAACCCCATGAAGCTGTAAAGTTCCGACGCCCTTGCGAGGGTCTCTTCAGGCGGTGTTTCGCCGGCAGTATTGAGATACCGCTTCCGAAAGACCTGGAAGACCTCCTCCGCTGCTGTCCTCGCGAACAAGGCCGGCCCGTCGATGCCCGGGATATCCTCGATGGTCTTCAGGAGCCCGCAGTTGTAATGGTGGCAGTGCAGGGAGACAGGATCGCCGTCCAGGGCGATGGTGTTGTTCGCAGAATCGAATTCGAGACGCATGGTTCCTCCCAGGAAACCCATGATGCGGTGTACGGCGCCGGGTCTGCCGTCCAGAACCCATTGTGGGTCAACAGAGGCGGATTTGCAACAGCCGATTCCTGTGGGCCGGCGAGAAACGGAGTGAGGGGGCCTTCCCCGGCCCTTCAAGAATTTTGGTCCGGCGTGGGGGCTCGAAACCCTCACCAGCCCCGAGGCCGGGCCGATCCGGACAGCTCGGGCATCCGCGTCGCTCTTTCCTGAGAGGACGAGGGATGTCTCCTCGGGGGACCCTGCCGGAGACCGGACCGGAATTTCAGCGCCTCCTCCGTAAGCCTTCACAGGGTGCCGCATCTGCTGTGTTGGCGGGCACTTGAAGTACAGGGAGTACGTCTGCGTGCCCGCCGTTTTGCATGAGAAGGCTTGTCAAGATGTCCGGCGTGGTTTTGTCCCGCGAGCCCCTTTTCGTCGTGCTTCCATCTGCAGCACCTTGTGAAGGCTTCCAGTTCGGGGCGTCGCAGTATTGGGGCTGTGCCAAACCTCGTGATCAGGTACCCTCCTCCGGCCTTGTTCGCATCAACGTGTCCGAAGACGGTGAAAACCCTCTGGACCGGCTGTCCAGTGGCCTTGCGGTTTTCCACAGGCTGAACTTCCCGGTGCCGGCCGGATCCTGTGAGCAGTGCGAACATGGAGCCCCCTCGACTCAAGACATCGCCGCTGACGGCCTTTCAAGTTGAAGGGCAAGCGGCTTTCATGCGACTTCTCGACGCTTTCATTATCGGCAATTTTGGGCACACCCCCCAGTAACCGAGGGGGGTTGCAGCCCATGGCCATTTCGTAACCAGAGAAGATGAGTTAAGAAAAAACACAGAGAATCACGATACATAAAGCAAGTTCGGGCTACCAGAGCCAACCTGTGCGACGGGCGTGGAAACGCGGGAAAAACCCTCCGGGAACCGCCCGCAGTCCGGGTTGGTTCCCGTTCATCAGCGGTTTGCGCACGTACGCCCCTGGCCATCGAGCAGTGCCGGGCGAGGCCGGCCTCACGGCCGTGGAGTCCTGCAACACGGCCCGAAGCGGGCGGGCCACAGCCGGTGACGGGCGGATTCTCGCTCTGGTGAATTACGTGTAAATTTCTGAAAGTACGGAGAAAAAATTTTTTCAAGAAGTGAGCCGGAAGAGGCGGAGAAAAGGCCGAAAAACGAGGCCATGAGCCCGGAGCCGGGTCCGGCATCCAAGAACATGAATTTTTCTAATCCTTGCAATGAAATGCTGTGATGGCAGGCACCCCGATGAATACCGGCATTGAGCCAGGCAGGCAAGACGATCAGAAGACGGCCTGCGGGACAGGCCCGCAGCCCATGGAGAAATCCACACCAAACCGCCGCCTTTGGATCACCCTGATGATTGTGATCCTGGCCGCCGGGACCCTTCTCGCCTGGTGGACGGTAAAACGGGCGGACCGCGAGATGCGCGAAGGCCTGCTCCAGCAGGCACGCCTTGCGGCGGAGGCGATCAATATCGAGCGCGTCAAGATGCTCACCGGCACAGAGGCGGACGTTGAAACCCCCGAGTACCTGAGGCTCAAGGAACAGCTCGCCGACCTCAGGCAGGCCGACCCCAGGTGCAGATTCATCTATTTAATGGGGCGGAGAGAGGATGGCGCACTTTTCTTCTACGCAGACAGCGAACCAGTCGGATCCGAAGACGAATCTCCTGCAGGGCAGATATACGAGGAGGCATCGGCGGAGTATCGGCACGCCGTTGAAGCAAAAAGAGCTCTGGTCGAGGGACCGGTCGCGGACCGCTGGGGAACCTGGGTCAGCGCACTGGTCCCACTGGCGGATCCTGAGACTGGCAGGTTGCTCGCCGTGCTGGGTGAGGACATCGACGCCCGCACGTGGACACGGGATCTGGCACATACCGCCGTACCGTCCTTTTTGTTGACGCTGGCGCTGGTTATGATCCTGACCGTTGGAAGGGCGCTCTTGCACGGCCGTTTCCGGCAGGCCGGCGTGGCGCCGGCCTGGATGCGGCATCTCGAACCGGGGCTGGTGGTTGCAGTGGGACTGGCTCTCACTGTGTTCGTCGCCTGGACGGCCCATCAAAACGAGCGACATGCCCGCAAAGAGACATTCGCACAGGTGGCGGAAAGCCGGACGGCTGCTGTCGCCGAAACGCTGTACGACCTCCGTGAAGTCGAACTGGCGGGTCTAGCGGCCTTTTTTGAGAACTCGGAGGTCGTCACCACTGAGGAATTCGCGCAGTATTCCCGCCACTTGACCAGAAACAAGGCGGTCCAGGCCTGGAAGTGGGTACCCTGGGTTCCTGCGGCCGACAAGGAGCGATTTGAGGCAGACGCCCGCGCCGCCGGATTTGGGGGTTTCGAGATCTGGCAGATGGATGAGGAGGGCGGACCCATGCCGGCCTCCGGCCGGGATGGGTACTATCCCGTCATGCACGTGGCCCCCCTGGCGGGCAACGAGAAGGCCCTGGGCTATGACCTCGGATCGGAACTCCTGCTCCGGGAGGCCATCGAGACAGCGGCACGCACGCGACTGCCCACAGCCACCGACGTTGTCGTTCCGGGGCAGGAGGCGGGGAGCCGGAAGGGCGCACTCCTTTATCGGTCTGTCTACCACAGGGCCGATCCCGCATGCCTTCGCGGTTTTGCCCTGGCCGTGTTGCGTCCATGGATGCTGCTGGAGAGCGCGGGCCGGGACGAAGTCATGCATTTGGGAATCACCGTTCTTCACGACGGCGGGACTGAACCTGTGGCCGCAACCTGCGATGCCGGCAAATCTGACACGGAGTTTTCTCTGACCCGGCCGGTAATGGCCTTCGGCAAGGTCTTTGCCGTGACCGCCCATGCAGGCGAAGATTTCCTGGGCCTGTACCCGGCAAGGGCGGGGTGGATGGCCGCCGCGACGGGCCTGCTGTTCACCGCCGCAATGGCCTTCGTTCTCGGCATGACGCTGCGCCGCCACGCAGAACTGGAGAGGTTGGTCGCAGAGCGGACCTCGAACCTGCAAGAGAGCGAGGAGAAATACCGCCTGCTGACCGAGAATGCCGTTTCGGCCATCGCTGTATACGGGATCGTGTCCGGCGACGCGGGCAGACCGGTGGATTTCGTCCTCCTCTCCGCGAACCAGGCGTTCGAGACACACACAGGATTGCGGGTTGCCGATTGCATCGGCCGCCGTGTCATGGAAGTGCTGCCCGGCATTGAAAAAACGCCCTTATTCGAAATCTGCGGCAAGGTGGCGTTCAGCGGCGAGCCGGTGAGTTTCGAACAGTATTCCCCGCCGCTCCACAGGCACCACTTCTTCAATGTCTACCGCCTGAGTGAAGGCTGTTTCGCCACGGTTTTCACCGACATCACCGACCGCAAAGCAGCCGAGCAGAGACTTCTGGAAGAACGGCAGCGGCTGGCGCACGTCATCGAAGGCACCAACGCGGGCACGTGGGAATGGAATGTCCAGACCGGGGAAACCAAATTCAACGAAACATGGGCCGAGATCGCCGGTTATACACTGGAAGAGCTTGCCCCGATCAGCATCAAGACCTGGCAGGCCCTCGTTCATCCCGAAGACCTGGAAAAATCCGGCGAACTCCTGGAGAGGCATTTTTCAGGCGAGTTGCAATACTATGACTGCCACTGCCGGATGAAACACAAGGACGGACACTGGGTCTGGTTGCATGACCGGGGTCGTGTGGTCACATGGGCCGACGGCGGCAAACCCCTGATGATGTTCGGCACCCATATTGACATCAGTGAAAACAAGCGAACCGAGGAGGAACTGCAGGAAACCAACCGCCGGCTGGAAGAGGCCACGGCCCGCGCGAACTGTATGGCCGTCGAGGCGGAAATGGCAAACATAGCCAAGAGCGAGTTTCTGGCCAACATGAGCCACGAAATCCGCACACCCATGAACGGTGTGATCGGCATGACCGGGTTGCTGTTGGACACCGAGCTGACCGAGGAACAGCGGCACTACGCCGAGATCGTCCGCTCAAGCGGCGAAGCGCTCCTTGCCCTGATCAACGACATTCTCGACTTCTCGAAGATCGAGGCCAAGAAGCTGGACCTGGAAATCCTGGATTTCGATCTGCAGGGCCTGCTGGACGACTTCGCCGACGCGATGGCAATTCGGACCCACGACAAGGGTCTTGAGCTGATCTGCGCCGTCGATCCCTTGGTCCCGACGCGGCTGCGGGGCGACCCGGGCCGCCTGCGCCAGATCCTTACCAACCTGGCCGGCAATGCCGTAAAATTCACGCACAAGGGAGAAGTGGCGGTGCGGGTTGCCGTGGCGGAAGAGGGGGATGAACAGGTCCTGCTGCGTTTCTCCGTGCGCGATACCGGCATCGGCATCCCCGAGGACAAGATCGGACTGCTCTTTGACAAGTTCACCCAGGTGGACGCTTCGATCACGCGGCAATACGGCGGGACCGGGCTGGGTTTGGCCATCTCCAGGCAACTCGCCGGGCTGATGGGCGGGGAAATCGGAGTAAACAGCGTGGAGGGCAAGGGGTCGGAGTTCTGGTTCACCGCCCGCCTGGAGAAACAGGCAGGGGAAGTCGGGTCGGAGAGCTTGCCGGCTGCCGACCTGTCCGGCGCCCGGGCTCTGATCGTGGACGACAATCCCACCAGCCGCGAGATACTGATCACCCGGCTGAGCGCCTGGGGCATGCGCCCGTCGGAAGTCCCGGACGGGCCCGCGGCACTCCAAGCTCTATACCGGGCCCTCGAGGAAGACGATCCTTTCCGGATCGCAGTGATCGACATGCAGATGCCGGGGATGGACGGGGAAGCCCTGGGTCGGGCCATAAGAGCGGACGAACGCCTTGCCGGGGTGCGGCTGGTGATTCTCACCTCGCTCGGATCGAGGGGCGACTCCCGGCGTTTTCAGGAACTCGGTTTTGCGGGCTATGCCACAAAACCGGTCCGGCACGAGGAACTCAAGGGGGTGCTTTCCCAGGCGCTGGCCGGGAGCGCCGGGATAGACGGCGCCCCGCGGCTCATCGCCACGCGGCACACGGCCCGCGAAGCGCTGGCACTTTTTGCCGGCCGCAGGGGGCGCATTCTGCTGGCCGAGGACAACATCACCAACCAGGAAGTGGCCCTGAGCATCCTCAAGAAGTTCGGCCTGACGGTTGACACAGTGGCCAATGGACGTGAAGCGGTGGCGGCGTTCAAGTCCGTCCCTTACGATCTGGTGTTGATGGACGTGCAGATGCCGGAGATGGACGGGCTTGCAGCCGCCCGCAGGATCAGGGGGATTGAGGGGGCCGGGAAAGGTGAATCCCATGCCGAGAACCGGCGTCGGCGCCTGCCCATCATCGCGATGACCGCTCACGCCATGCAGGGTGACCGGGAGAAGTGCATGGAGGCGGGCATGGACGATTTTGTGGCCAAACCTGTCTCGCCCCAGGCACTGGCGGAGGCCTTGGCCAGATGGCTGCCGAAAAACGGGGAGGGAAGCAGAAGAAGTATGAAGGAGAAGCTGGGTCTGATGGCAACAAATGAGGCCCCGACCGCCGCACCGCCCGTCTGGGACAAGGCGGCCATGCTGGAGCGGCTTTTGGGCGACGAGGAATTGGCAGGAACGATCGTGCAAGGCTTCCTGGCGGACATTCCAGGGCAGATTCAGGCCCTCGTGGAGATGGTGGAGGCGGGCGACGTCTCCGGCTCCGAACGTCAGGCCCACACCATCAAGGGCGCGGCTGCCAATGTGGGCGGCGACGCCCTTCGCGCGCTGGCTTTCGAGCTGGAAAGGGCCGGCAAAAGCGGAGATCTGGACGTTTTCAAGACCCGCATTGGTGATTTGCACACGGAGTTTGAACGATTGAGGCGGGCCATGAAACAATTGTGATATAAGATTCAGAGGAGAAACACGTGAAGATTCTGATCGTCGAGGATGATTTCACCAGCCGCCTGTTCTTGCGGGAAATGCTGAAGAGTTACGGCCCGGTCCACGTCTCAGTGAACGGCAAGGAGGCCGTCGAGGCGGTGCGTCGCGCCGTGGAGGCGGGTGAACCCTACGACCTCATCTGTCTCGATATCATGATGCCCCAAATGGACGGACATCAAGCGCTCCGCCAGATCAGAGAAATTGAGAAACATGACGCCGTATCCGCCCCCAGGGCGAAGATTATCATGACCTCGGCCCTCGCCGACAAGGCCAACGTCATACGGGCCGCACGGTCCGAGTGCGACCATTTTCTGGTCAAACCCATTGAAAGGACCACGCTCATAGGGGCAATGCGCAAGCTGAGGTTGATACCATGACAAGGAGGATGTGTCCATGCGCGTCCTGATCGCCGAGGACGACTTCACGTCGCGCAGCATGCTGGCGGCCGTGCTGAAGAAAACTGGATACGATGTGGTGGAGACCGTCAACGGCGCCGAGGCCTGGCTGGCCATGCGGCGGCCCGGCGCCCCCAGGCTGGCTATTCTCGACTGGATGATGCCGCAGATGAACGGACTGGAGCTGGTGAGCAGGATCCGCGCCTTGCAGGCAGAGCGGACCCCCTATCTCATCATGCTTACCACGAGGGGTGAAAAGGCCGACATCGTCGCCGGCCTTGGGGCCGGGGCCGACGATTACGTGGCCAAGCCCTTCGACGTCGGTGAGCTCCGCGCCCGCATCGAGGTGGGACGACGCCTGGTCGAGATGGAGGACGCGCTGGCCGCCAAGATCGAGGAATTGCAGCAAGCGTTCAGTCAGATCAAGACCCTGCGCGGCATCGTGCCCATCTGTGCCAGCTGCAAGAAGATCAGGGACGACACTGGATTTTGGCAGCAGGTGGAGGCCTATGTCCGCGATCACACCGAGGCTGAGTTCAGCCACGGCCTCTGCCCGGAATGCGTGAAAAGATTGTATCCGGCGTTCTTTGAAGGTGGGGATGAGAAGGGATGACAGAACGGGGTGGGAGGCCATCATGCAGGGCGGCGCATCCAAACCTTGTACGGGGGTAGTGGTCAACGACGACCCGACCCAGCTTAACGTGCTGGCCGGATTGGTGCGAAAGGCCGGTCTTGAGCCTCTGGCCTTCGCCGGGGCCGAGGCGGCCCTTTCGGCAATGGACCCGAATGCCCCGCCCGCGCTCATCGTCACCGACCTGTACATGCCCTGCATCGACGGCTGGCGCTTTTGCCGTTTGTTACGCTCGGCGGAATATGAAGCGTTCAACCATGTTCCCATCCTGGTGGTTTCGGCCACATTCGCCGGAGACGAACCTCAGCGAATCGCAGCCGAACTCAACGCGGAGGCTTTCCTCTCTTCCCCGGTAGATGGCAGACTCTTCGTTGAGCAGATACGGGCGATCCTGCGCGGAGAACGCAGGCGGATTCCCCTTCGCGTCCTCATCGTAGAAGACAGCAAGGCCCTTTCCGGCATGCTCAAGGAGGCCTTTGCCGCCGAGGGATACAAGGCGGACATCGCCCTCACGGTCCGGGATGCCGAGGACGCCTTTGCCAAGGCCGCCTACGATGTGGCAGTGCTCGATTATTACCTGCCCGACGGCACGGGCGACACGCTCCTCGACCGGTTCAGCACCGGGCGGCCAGACTGCGTTTGCATCATGATCACCACAGCTCCTCAGCCGCAGCTGGCCCTGGACTGGATGAAGCGCGGCGCCGCAGCCTACCTCCGCAAGCCCTTCGAGCCCGCGTATCTCCTGGAACTGTGCGCGCGGTCCCGCCGGGAACGCGCTCTGTTGCGGGCGGAAGACCTGCTGGAGGCCCGTACCCGTGAGCTGCGGGAGAGCCGGGAACTGCTGGCCGCAACTGAAAAAATCGCCAAAATCGGCGGCTGGCAATGGGATGTGTCACATCAGACCATGACATGGACAGACCAGGCGTATTGCATTCACGGCCTTGCGCCAAGCGCAATTTCTCCTGGTTCGCCGGAACATATCCACGTCAGCCTGGCCTGTTACGACCCGGCTGACCGGCCGGTGGTCGAGGCGGCTTTCCGGCGCTGTGCGGCTGAGGGGGAACCGTACAACCTGGAACTTCCCTTCACTACCGCCGATGGCCGCCGGATATGGATTCAGACTACGGCGGAAGCCGTGCTGGAGGAGGGGCGCGTTGTCAGAGTCATCGGCCATATCGCGGACGTCACCTATCGAAAGCAGGCCGAAGAGACTCTCGCACTTCAAGCCAAGTTGCTGGACATCGCCCCGGAGTCCATCCTTGTTCATGACTTCGACGGGAATTTCTTCTATGCCAACATGCGGACATTCGAAATGCACGGCTTTGAACGGGAAGAGTTCATGGCAAAGAATCTTCATGCCATTGATGTGCCGGAAAGCCGGCGGCTGATCGCATCCCGTATGAAACAGATCGAGGAAAGGGGCGAGGCGACATTTGAAGTTCGGCACTTTCGCAGGGACGGATCGACCTTTCCTCTGGAAATCCATGCCAAAAAGACGCTATGGATGGGGAAACCCGCCTTGTTGAGTATGGGGACGGATATCACCGCCCGCAAGAGGGCCGAGGAGGTGCTGACACGCAGCAGGACCATGCTGGCCCGCACGGAAAGCATAGCCCACGTGGGCAGTTGGGAATGGGATGTGGCAACGGACACCGTAACCTGGTCGGAGGAGCTCTTTCGCATCACCGGCCTGGAACATGCGGAAACCGCGCCGTCTTTCGCCGAGCAATCGGGGCTTTATCATCCGGAGGACATGGCGCGGTTGCAGGAGGCCGTGGCGGCGGCCGTCGAGCATGGTACGCCGTATGACCTGGAACTGCGTGTCCGGTTCAAGGACGGCTCGACGCGCATCTGCCGTGCCTGGGGTCAAGCGGAGATCGGGCCGTCCGGACGGGCCGTACGGCTTTACGGTTCGCTCCAAGACATCACCGACCGCAAGCGGGTGGAGATGGAACTCCGCGAATCGTACCGCCGGCTCGAAGCGATTCTGGATTCGCTCGATACCGCCGTCCTGCTGGTCGATCCCGAAACCCGTCTCATCAGCGAATGCAACCCCGCGACGACGGAGATTTTCGGCTATTCGCGCGGGGAACTGATCGGCAGGAAAACGGATTTTCTTCACGTAGATCAAGGGCATTTCGAGCGGTTCGGCCGGGAGGCATCGGACGCTTACAAGGATCATGGGCATTATTCGGCGGAATTCCGGATGCGGCGGAAAGACGGCAGCGTTTTCCCGACCGAACATTTCGTTCGACCGGTCTGCGATTCAGAAGGACGGATATTGTATGTGGTCAGTGTTGTCAAGGATATCACCCGGCGTAAGCGGGCCGAGGAAGAGCGGGAGATCCTGCAGGCGAAGTTGACTCAGGCGCAGAAAATGGAATCGGTGGGAAGACTCGCCGGCGGTGTGGCCCACGACTTCAACAACATGCTGGGTGTGATTCTCGGCCATACGGAGATGGCCCTTGAGAGGGTGGACCCGGCCCAGCCGCTTTTCACTGACCTTCAGGAGATAAGAGAGGCGGCCGAGCGCGCCGCGGACATCACCCGGCAGCTCCTGGCCTTCGCCCGAAAGCAGACGGTGGCGCCCAAGGTGATCGATCTGAACGAGACCATGGAAGGGACGCTCAAGATGCTCCGCCGTCTCATCGGCGAGGACATCGATCTGGTCTGGCTGCCGGGCCGCGACCTTTGGCAGGTCAAGGTGGATCCCTCGCAGATCGACCAGATCCTGGCCAATCTCTGCGTCAACGCCCGCGACGCCATCGCGGACGTGGGCAAGATCATCATCGAAACAGGGACCGTCGCCTTCGACGAAGCCTACTGCGCTGGGCACGCGGGCTCCGTGCCAGGAGAATATGTTCTGCTGGCCCTGAGTGACAATGGATGCGGGATGGACAGGGAAACCCTGAGCCATATCTTCGAGCCCTTTTTCACTACCAAGGAGGTGGGCAAGGGCACCGGCCTGGGGATGGCCACTGTCTACGGCATCGTCAAGCAGAACAACGGCTTCATCGACGTCTCCAGCGAGCCGGGCCGGGGGACAACGGTCAAGATCTATCTGCCCAGGTACGAGGGCAAGGCCGAGGAGGTCGGGAAGGAAGCAGGTGCGACAGCGCCCTCCGAGCGCAGCCGGGAAACCGTTCTTCTGGTTGAGGATGAACCGGCCATCCTGAAAATGGCCGCTTTGATGCTCGAACGAGAAGGGTACACTGTCCTCGCCACCTCTTCGCCCGGCGAGAGCCTCCGCCTGGCGGAGTCATATCCGGGCCGGATCGATCTCCTCATGACCGATGTGGTGATGCCGGAGATGAACGGCCGTGACCTGGCCAAGAATCTGTTGTTCCTTTATCCGAATCTGAAGCGCCTGTTCATGTCAGGCTATACCGCCGACGTCATCGCCCACCACGGCGTGCTGGACCCGGGAGTTCATTTCATCCAGAAGCCTTTCTCCATGGTGGAGCTCGCGGCCAAAATCAGGGCTGTTCTGGACCACGAATGAAGGCGTTGTAATTTACCATGAGGTTCGCCACAGCCCCGATGCTGCAATTCCCCGGACTGGAGGCCTTCACAGGGTGCTGCAGATGCGAGGCGGCGGGCACGCAGACGTACTTCCTGTAAGTGCCCGCCGACAAAGCAGATGCGGTACCGTGTGAAGGCTTAGGAGGGATCTCTCAGTAGTCGTAGGAGTAATCATAGTAGGTCGAGGACGGGTTATCGTAGGCCCCTCCGGGGTACCCCGCCGAATCCTCCTCCCACGTGGTGTTGGCGTCGTAGTAATCGTAGCTGTCGTAGGAGTCCGTATAGGAAGAGCCGTAGGAATCATAAGAGCTGTCGTAGTCGTAGGCGTCATAGCCGCTGTTGTAACCGCTGTAGGAATCGTATTCGTCGTATCCGCTGCCGTAGTCTGTACAGGAATCGTAACCGTACGGGTCGCTGTAGGATGAGTAACTGTACGAGGAGTCGTCCCAGCCTCCGGCACCGTATCCATAGGGGTCGGAGTACGCCGGATACTGACCGTTCAGGCCTGCCTGCTCCGCATAGGCGACCCCTGTGAGCTGAAACACTATGGAAGGCTCCAGGGAAGAGAGCACGAACGCCGCTTCGTAGTAGTCTCCGGCGATCTCCAGCAGGGGGATGGAGAGGACACCGTCGGCGTACGCTGCCGGAGCGAACCAGGTGGCGCAGTCCGTGACGACGGCCACTCCGGTGACGGTGAAATCGATGGTCGGCATCACCGAAGTGAGGGCAAGGGTCAGGGCCCATACATCGTTGCCGAGCACCAGCTCGGGGATCACAAGGGTGCCGTCCTGGGTGAAGGTCGCCACCGGCATAGCGGGCCACTGGTTGCAGGCCGCCTGGACCCTGCCGAGTGAGCCCGTGTTTCCCCAGATGACCGCCGCCAGAACCAGAATCAGGATTCTCTTTGCCATGATGTGCCTCCTTGGTTGGTTTGTGCCTGAGCGCCTTTTCCATTCTGTCTGATTCCAGGGTAGCCTCAGGGGAAAGGCGGCTCAGCGCCGCGTGTCACAGGATTTTTGTGACCTGTGCACCAGGGGGCAGGCGCCGGAGAGAAGATCCGGGATCAGGGGGCCGCGGCGGCACCGGCCTGAAACCGCGCCGGCACAGCCGGGCAGAAAAGGGGGCGCGGGATTTACACGGGCTGTCAGGTCTCAGCCAAGCTTCGGGCAAAACCCACATCGAAGATGAACGCTGAAATAGCCTCACCCACCGGACTGTGCTTTCCGGTTGACGTCTGCTGTCTTTTTCTGCGACAATACTGGAAAGTTAATTGCCAATGGTAACTGATCACGGGGTTCGGCTCAGCCCCAATGCTGCATCTTCCCGGACTGGAAGCCTTCACAGGGTGCGGCAGGTGCGAGACGGCGGGTACGGAGACGTACTCCCTGTACTTCAAGTGCCCGCCGACAAAGCAGATGCGGTGCCCTGTGAAGGCTTATGCTCAATGAGCCGCCGTGATCACTTGAATCGCTACCAGGTTCGCCCAGGCATCACGAAGGAGGTGTTCGCCGTCATCCGGCCAAGGGGGGGAGCCATGGACATCCGGGCCCGCTTTCGAGCTTCACTGGCGCCTGCGGCTGTTGTTATCACTGCCTGGACGTCTCTGGTTTTCGGTGCCATGCCGGTTCCCGGCATCTCCCAGGTGGTGGAATACGACCCCCTGAGACTGCCCGTGCTGTCGGATGATCCCACTCAGGCCCGGCCCGCGGCGGTAGGCGAAATGGCCGAAGGCGGGGGGACCCTCAACCTCCGCATAGGACTCCCTGGATGGGATGGTCCGGTCGACCTCTATCTCGGGCTTCAGGCCTCCTTCCTCCCCGGGGAACTCTTCGTATTCGAATCGAACGGCGGGCTGTACCCCGTCTCGCAGGCAGGTCTTCTGCCCTGGAAAGCGGGGGTTTCCACCGCCGTTGAGGAGGACGTCTTTGAGGGCGGGCTTGATGTCTCCGCCCTACCCCCGGGAGTGTACACGCTCTTCCTCGCGGCGACTCCCGCGGCCATACTGGAAGCCGTCTCTCTGTGGGTGACGAGTTTCTTTGTGCCCGGTTTCAGCCTTCAGGAAGTGGAGGCGGGAATACTGAGCACATTGAGTCCTGATCCGGGCTTTCGGGCATTCTGGCTGGCCCTCGATGAGGGCTACTCCCTGGAGCAAACCGTGGCGGGGGCCATGACAGGGCGTCTCCGGGCCGACGGCCGGATCTACGGCTTCCAGGGAAACCTCGTGGCACCGGAGAATCCGTCTCCGGACATCTTCGCCAACCTCCTGGAAACTGCGGCCAGGGAGAGCACCCTGCGGGCCGAGGCATCGGATGAGATTGACTCGACAGCCGTGCAGCTGATCGACCGAATCGGGGCCGTGGCAGAGAAGATAGGAAAGGGGGAAGGAAGGAACCTTGGAAGGCTTGCCCTGTGCCTCGCCTTGATAGAGGCGGGCTATCCCCCGTCACAGGCCGCAGGTGCAATGCTGGCGCTTGAGACACTGGAAAGCCCTGAGGAACTGGTATTTTTCACAGGAGCCCCACCGAGACTTGTGGTGATGTCACCCGACGGAACCGTTATCCCCGCCTCTGGGCCGTCCCGGGGCGTCTGCAGCCTGACGAAAAGCGTCTCGGATCTTCGAGTGACCCTTACCGGCGACGAGACACTCGGGATCAAAACTGACCAAGTGCCCACGCCAAGTGCAGCGGGCGAATGGACGGCCCAGGTCACCGGCGGCACCGGGCCCTATGTGTACTTCTTTTACTGGGGAATCCCCGACTTTTCTCTTGACGACCACCGGTATTCCAGCAAGGAGCCTTCCTTGACCGCGGAGTACGTTTACTACGAGGCCAAGACCTACCATCTGGTTGTCCGCGTTGTGGACACGAGTGACCAAAAAGAGGCAAATTCATCTGTCTTCACAGTTACCGTCCGGTATGAGCCGCCTGTCTTCCCCTATACGCATTGTGAAATCAGTGTCAACGTGAACGAAATCCGAGAATTCCAGGGTTTGGATGATCCCGTGCGGGGTTTTTACCATCAGAGTATAGGGGGGATAGGTCAGTTCCGTGGATCCACGTTCGTCTCGGATCGGCTTGATCCGGCCCTTTTCCCTGTTCCCGATTGCCAAGGGCGCATGGAGATAACTGTATATTACGAGCCCTCTCTCGTGACGGGGATCATTGTGGAAAATTTTTCCGTGTGGAGAACATGTACGGCGGCGGGGGGCTATGGAAGGCACGATTTCGAGGTAAGGGGCGAAGATTTGACCTCGCAGGTGACAGGACTATACCAGCCCGAGCTTTCAGGTCATGTTGCCGGAGACGTCGCCTGCACCCATCTCAATTACATCAGAGACCAATCCTCTTCCCCCGACGGGTCGGTGAGCAGCAGGCTTACGGACTTCTTCTGCACAAGCGACTCCTTTGTTCTCATCCGCTGTTTCACGCCCTGACAAAAATGGAAAAGGGGCCCTCCAGTTCAATTCCTCTGTGCCGGAAACGACCAGGACCGTTTGGCCTATCCCGGAGGAACCGTTCACATGCAAGGCGCAACCCTGGAAAGAATCCCCATCGTGTTCTCCTCCGGAGAAGAAAACTCCTTTCTCGAATGCATCCTCAGGAGCTGCCTTCTCGAAGGATACGCCTGCGGCGAGGACCTTCTGCAAAAAACACCTTTGAGGACTCCTCGGTGGCATTGAACGACAGCAGCCTTGTGACGATTTCCAACCAGAACACCTTCTGAAACGAGAGCGCTATCCGCCTTCAGGGAGGAGGCTCCGAGGCGGACATCCGGTGGAACATCTTCTTCACTTCAGCCGCGAGCGGCCCGACCATCCGGCTTGACCAGGGGACGGCCGCCATTCAGGGAAACCTTTTTGACTAGACCCCTCCGGGCACGCCGGCGCCGTATGCAGCCATCAGTGTGGGCCTGGACCAGCCGGGGCCGCCCCGGGTGACCGTCACCGGCAACCTCCTGCGGGGCTTTCTCCGGGAGATTGCCGTGAACGACGAAGAGGGCGATGTCACCCTGAAAGGGAATACGCTTACGGAAAACGGGGTCGGAATCTCGGTCCACGGAAGCGCCGCTGTGACCCTCACGGACAACTGCCTTACCGGAAACACCTATTTCGCCCTCTATGCCCCGGGGGACTCTCCGGTGAGCGCCCCGGACAACTGGTGGGGGCCCGCAAGCTGGCCCCGCCATACGGCGACTCCCACTGGGACCGGCGGGGTCATCGAAGCTGCGGGAGTGACCTTTTCCCCGTGGCGTGAGGACGCGAACTGCCTGAGCGGGGCCCCGCCCCCTGCGGGCTGAACAAGATACCCGTGCCGGCTCCGGGGGGCTTTCTGGGGTCTCACTATCTCCAGTACGAGATCGAAGGACTGCAGCTCTCCTTTGATCCGGAGGCCATGAAACCCCTCTATTTCCGGAATATCGCCACGGCGGGTTCTAAGGCACGGTTCGAGTTCGGGTTCTGTGAATTCGAAGAGCCCGTGGACATCTCTGCCGGTCTCCTGGACGGTCCCACCAACTCCCTGTACTCCTTGGGGCCGAAAGAAAAGGTCCATTTCATATCACTCGCCTCTCTGGGAATGGAGTTCCCGCTACCCTGGAAGTCCTGGGTAACGGGTCCTTTTACAGCCTGTTACACCGTCACGGCTGGAGGAGGCTTGCGCCGGACAAGCGACACCCCCAATCGGATGTGGCCGTCCAGCAGGAGTGAAAAAATTCAGGAGACGATCGAACTGATCCACAAGCAATGGCTGGGGACAGGGTCGCTTCGGATAATGTTTCAAGGCGAGGCGCGCTTCGGGCGGATTTCCGACACCCGGCGCTGCTGGTGGTCGAAGCCGGTGCGGCCGATTTGCCAGGCAATGGTTATGCAAGAATACACCTATGCGTACGCGGCTGTCAGCGCGGCCGACGGGTGCTCGACACCCTGATACTGCCGCAGGTCAACAGCGACTGCATGCAGATATTCATCGACGAGGTTTCCCGGCGGCATCCGGGTGACAGAATCGTGATGGTGCTTGACGGGGCCGGCTGGCACAAGGGAGGTGATGTGGTGGTGCCGACAACATGAAAGCTGTCCTTACCGCCGTATGCACCGGAACTCAACCCGGTAGAGCGGTTGTGGGACGAACTCAGAGAGAAGGCTGTTCGGCAATCTCGTGTTCGACAGTCTGGGCGCCCTTGAGGACCACTTGGAGGGCTTGTTGCTGCAGATGGAGCGCGGCACGCAACGAGTCCATTTGATCGTCTCTTGGCCATGGACTACAAATGCCTTATGACGCGTTGAAAAAATTTCCTTTTCGGCGGCATGGAACATAGCTATATCAGTTTCATATACGAAATTAACACATCAGGAGCACGTTTTCTCTATTTCTCCAGTTGAGCAAAGACTATTTTTCAGCGTCCTTACGATTTAGAAATGGAATCAGACTCCGCCTGCCCCGGCCTCCGGTTGCGGTTCCGTCGCAAGCTTCTTCATGATCCGTTCCGCCTGGTGGGGGGCGAGCAGGAAGGGGTACGAGTTCTCCGAGGAAACGGCGGGATATCCTTCCCCATCCTTGCCAGGCCCGTCGAAAATGGACAGGGTGAACACCCGTTCCGGGCCAGCCCGGAGCCTGACCGCATACGCCGGGCCGGTGAAATCCCCCTTGGTCTTGTCCTCAATGTATGAGCGGCATTCGAGAGCGGACAGGGTATCGAGGAACTCCGTGATTTCGGATCCTGAAACGGCCCCGCCGTCCTGGTCGACCCAGACGGCCTTGGGCCTGTCTCCGGTTCCGGCGCCCGCTCCGGGTCCATCACCGGAGGGCGTCTCCCCCCCGTCCCCCGGCTCCTGCGTTCTGGAAAACACCCTGGCGGCGTCAGCCGTCACGATCTCGATCTGCTCGATCCGGTCCGGGTCGAAGGAAAGGACCGTTTTGTCCCGCAGTTCGTCGACTGTCAGATCGAACGTGTTCCGGAAGCTTCCCCTGGCGTGATAGATCCTGGGGTCATCGGGCAGTTTCACGAAGGTGTGACGGTGGGAGGGGGCGGTCTTGCCGATGTCAAAAGACCTCAGCGCCGTCGGGCCGGATGCGGCCCGCACCGAAATCCGTCCCCCGGGACCCAGCTCGTACCGCCGGTAGTTCTCGGAGTCCGAAACCAGGGCGGTGACCTTCAGGTCCCGGATCACGTCGATCAGGGAGTCGACCATGCTGCCCCGGGCCGGGTACCCCTGGGGATTGATAACCCACCGGTCTTCCATCCTCGCCAGATCGATCTTGTTTTCCGGAGTGGCGATCGTGATCGCGGTGATCTCGCCCGGATCCAGGGCTTCCAGATCCGGCAGCGCGTAGTGGGTCCGGTCGGTTTCGTGAAGCACCAGATAGAGGACCAGGACGACGATAACCCCGGCCAGCAGGAGATATTCTTTTTTCGATTTCATCACAGACCTCGTAAGAGCCCTCTTCGTGGTTGTACGGAAGAGGCGGGATATCGCCTTGTGCGTCAGCGGGCGTTCCGGAACATCATCTGGATGCGCCTGCGCCTCGCCTGGCGCCGCCACAGGACGGAAAGCCCGAAGAGGACCACCAGCACCGGCAGACCCACGATATTGAACACCTTGACGGCGTACTTCACCTCCCCGCTGGTTTCGTCCAGGGGATTGAACCGCTGGGTCTTGCTCCTCAGCGCGGCGATGTCAGTCCGGCCGTTCAGCGCATCGATGACGTTCAGCACAAATGTGGCATTGGGGCTGCGGCCCTCAGGGTCGATCAGGTTGTCCTCGAGGAGGGCCGAAGATCCGACCACCAGCAGCTTGGCAGGTCGTCCGGTGGCGATGAATTCCTGCCGGGCCTCGACGGCGGACGGGCCGGCTCCCGCCGCCGGGGCGGACACCCCGTCCCCCGTGTCCCCTGCCGCGCCGCCGGCATTCTCCTGATCGGGGGCGGCCTTTTCCTTTTCCGGGATCTCCTTTCCCTCGAAATAGCTCCTGAAGCGACCTTCCAGGAGATAAGCGATGGGATAGCTCCTGTACTCTCCTTCGTCTTGGGGAGGGCGGATGAACAGGGGGTTCAGGTTGATCCGGCCCGTCATCTCCCAGGATTGCTCCGAGGTGGCGAGCAGCCGGTGGGCGGTCAGCCCGTTCCGGCTGACGGCCTCGGTGTCCAGCCACAGGGGGGAGAGGTTGATGGTCACCAGCCCGTTGATGTTTTTCATGAAATCGAGTTCGTTATTGATATTTTCCTTCTCGAGGACCGGGGCGAAATAGATCGGCTGCTCCCCGCCCCCGGACCGGGCGGGGAGGGTCTGCCTGAAGCAGTTCTTGTCCATGACATAGGCCTTTTTGATGCTCAATCCATAGTGAGACAGGAGTCTTTCGAGCCCGGTTTCCAGCGGCTCGTAGGAGGGTCCCATGTCGAAGGACATCTGCTGTCGGGGCTGGGGCACTTCCTTAAACGCGTCCGAGAAGACGGCGATGCTGGTCCCCCGCATCAGGGCCTGGTCGATCTGGTAGAGGGCGTAGTCGGAGAAGGGTTCGGTCGGCTTCACGATGAGCATGCTGTTCAGGCTCTCCGGGACGCGGTCTTCCGCAAGGCGGATCTGCTCGAAGGAGTAGGTTTCGGATACGAGCGCCTGGAAATTCCGCAGCCGGTCCGCTTCGATTTCCTGGCGCATCATCATGGGGTCGAAAAGCCCCGGGGTCCCGTGGTCCGCCAGATATCCCAGGCCCTCGTTGACGCCGATCAGGGATTCGACGTTCTCACCGATGATCTCTTCCAGCAGGTCCATGTCCACGAGTTCGTAGCGGGTCCCGATGATCGGAATGCGCAGCACGTTGAGCAGCTGGACCCGGGCGGTCTCGCCGCCGTATTCCATGACCAGGCCGATGAGGCCCTGCCCGGCGGCGACATTCTGGCCGGGGATGTCCGGCCATTTGAGGCTCATGAGGTTGTACGCGTCGATCAGGCGGTCAAGCTCCGTCTCTTCGGGGTCGATGTATTCATAGCGGAGCTTCCCGAAGTTCGCGCCGTTCAACCGGTCCACTGCCTCCTCCACGGCCTCCGGGAGCCGGCGGAGCTCTTCCACGCCGATATAGGCGGCGATCCGCTGCAGGGAAGAGGAAAGATACAGCCGGATGTCGATCTTTTCCGGAAGACCGGCCAGGGTGCTGACCTTGTCCTTCAGTTTGGTGATCGCGGTGGTCAGGCGGTACTCCAGGCCTTCGGTAGTCGTAACCGCTGGGATCCGTTCGATGAGGTCGCCGTGGATGATCACCAGCCCCATGTAGGCCCGTTTGAACTTGAGTTCGTCCTGTTCGAGCATCCGGATTTCCACGGGATGGATGCCATAGTTTTCCGCCAGCTTCCGGTTTTCCGTGGTCTCTCCGCCGCCCCCTTCCTCCCTCGCGGAAACGTCATAAAAACGGTAATTGAAATACCTGTTGGAATGTATGGCGTATTCCTCCAGAAGATCCATCAGGTAACGGCGGGTGCTGTTGTGGGGGGCGGGCAGGTTCTCCGTAAAGAACACATTGATGGTCATGGGCTCAGACAGGCCGGAAACGGCTTCCTTGCTGGCTTCGGAGAGGGAATAGAGGTCGTTTTCCGTGAGATCGATCCGGAAGAACAGGGTCATTCCCACGATATTCAGGAGCACCGCGGCGGTGATGTAGACGATGAACTTGAAATAGGCCTCGGCATGAGCTGTAGTCTTCATCCGAAACTCCTTACTGATGCCGCTGAAAACACCCCATCAGCGGCTTTGCTTCTCTTTCCCCGTCATGGCAGCGTACGCTTCCTTCCTCGGCAATCTTGCACCGTACACCTGCCTGCCGCAGCCAGGTCTGAGGCATTTTGAGCGGCATCAGATTTCAGCGCCTTTTGCGATCCTCACTCCTTTCTCAGCAGCGACAGATACGTGGCGTACAGCGCGGCGAAGATCACGGTGAAAAAGTAGATTATGTCCCGCGAGTCGATGATCCCCCTGGAGATGTTGGCGAAATGGGTGTCCGCCCCCAGGTAGGCGGCGGTGTCCAGGACCGCCTCCGGGAAGAAGAACAGCAGCTTGTCGAGGAGCGTGAGGGTGAAGCAGACGGCCGCCCCCAGGATGAAGGCGATGATCTGATTGCGCGTCAGAGAGGAGGCGAAGATGCCGACCGCGGAAAAGGCCGCCCCCAGAAGAAGTGCCCCTGTGTAGCCCCCGATGACCGGCCCCCAGTCCAGATTTCCCAGGAATGAGATCGTCACCGGATAGGACAGGGTGGGCAGGAGGAGAGCGGCGGTCATCATCACGCCGGCGGCGAACTTTCCCAGAATCACGTCCCCGCGGGTGACCGGCATGGTGAGCAGCACCTCATAGGCGCCCGAGTAGAACTCTTCCGAGAACAGCCGCATGGTCACTGCGGGGATCACGAAGGAGAAGACCAGGGGGAGCAGGGTGAAGAAGTTTCGCATATCGGCCTGGTCGTAAATGAAGAAGGTGGAGAAGAAGAACCAGCCCGTGACGGTCAGAAAGATCGAAATCACGATGTACGCGATCGGCGAGACAAAATACTGCCTGCATTCCTTTTTCAGAATATGGTAAAACTGCCGCATATCAGCTCTCCTTGCCGCTCCTGCGCGTGAGGTCCCTGAATACGGTTTCCAGTGTCTTGGCTTCCCGGACAAACCCCGTCAGACCCCAATCGGTTTCCTTGATGGCCTGGTAGATCGATTCCCGCAAGTCCCTGCCCGGCCGGCAGACCACGTTGACGGTGAGCGCTCCGTCGTCGGCCGGGGGGACTTCTTCTAACCTGGCCACCCCGTCGATGGAGCCCAGGCGTTTTCGGACGTTTTCAAGGTCCGCCCGGACCAGGGACACGCGGATGACGCTCTCCCGGCCGGCGGCCTGCTTGATGTCCCCGGTCTCCCCGTCGGCCACGATCCGCCCCTTGTGGATGATGATGATCCGGTCGCAGGCGGCCTCCGCCTCGCTGAGGATGTGGGTGGAGAGGACAATGGTCTTCTCACGGCCTATCTTCCTGATGATATTGCGGATTTCAACGATCTGATTCGGATCGAGACCCTGGGTCGGCTCGTCCAGGATCAGGATTTCCGGGTCGTTCATCATGGCATGGGCCAGGCCCACCCGCTGATTCAATCCCTTGGAGAGTTCGCCCACGGTCTTGTGCATGACGTCGTTCAATCCGCACAGATCCGCGATGGACCGAATGCGGTGGTGGCGGTCTTCGGCCCTGATCCCCCGGACCGCGGCCACGTACTGGAGGTAGTCGTAGACCAGCATGTCCTTGTAGAAGGGGGAGGTCTCCGGGAGGTAGCCGATCATCTGCTTGATCTCGATGGGATGCCGGTCCATGCTCAGATCCTTCACCCGGATGGAGCCGGAGGTCGGGCGGAAGAACCCGGTCAGCATCTTGAGGGTGGTGGTCTTGCCGGCGCCGTTCGGACCCAGGAGCCCGGTGATCTCACCCTGCTGAACATCGAGGGTGATGCCATCCACGGCGCAGAAGCCGTCATAGTACTTGGTCAGGTTTTCCACATGGATCATGGAACACTCCTCACAAGACGGTTGGTTGTCGGTGGTCCTAAAATAAAAGAGAATAGCCCGGGATGAAACCCCTCGGGAGACTCCAGCCGCTCCAAGGCCTCGGGCCGGGAAGATCGAGGGGATTACGGGGAGGACGGCGCCCCCGTTGCGCCGCGCACCTGCCTGATTCAGCAACTGAAGGATTCTGATAAGGGGGTCCTCGACGACGGGTCAAGGCGGGGAGAAGGGAAAAGAGTAGTAGCCAACATGCTACAATTCTTTAAAATCATTGGTCCGCCCAAGAGGACTCGAACCTCTAACCTGCGGATTAGAAGTCCGCTGCTCTATCCAATTGAGCTATGGGCGGGTTCCATGGCCTGTCCGTGTATAATCCACAGCGCGGCCCTTTGTAAAGCGCAATTTTCCAGGGACCGACCTGGGAGAAGTCCCGGGCGTCCTCATTTTCCCCGGAGTCGGGCGAGCAGGCGCCGGATCTTCCGCTCCAACCCGGCGAGGTCTCCGTCGTTCACGATGACGAAGTCGGAGGCGCCGGCCTTTTCTTCCTGTGGCATCTGGGAGTCGAGCCATCGGCGGGCTTTCTCTTCCGGGATCCTGTTCCTTTCCACGGTCCGCCTCAGGCATTCCCCTTCAGGGGCCGTCACGGTGACTATGAAGTCGAAGAGTTCAGCCCAGCCGGCCTCGAAGAGCAGGGGGACCTCCACCACAGCCAAGCGGCTCCCAGAGGCTGCGAACTCCCGCAGGCGCCCGTCCATGAGCTGTAGTACCCTGGGATGGATGATCTCCTCGACCTGTTTCTTCGCCCGCGGACTGGAGAGCATGAGGTCGAGGAGCGCCGGACGGTTCAGGGAGCCGTCGGGCAGGAGAACGGCCCCGCCGAAGGCCCGGGCCAGGTCCCTGAGGGCCGGGCTGCCGGGCTGCACCGCCTCCCTGGCGAGGCCGTCGGCATCGATGACCGGGATACCGTGTCCGGCCAAAAGCCTGGCCGCCGCAGTCTTGCCCGAGGCAATCGAGCCGGTGATGCCTACAACCAGGGCCGGCCAGGCGCGCTGCCGGCGCGGAATGTTTCCGTCCGGGGGGGGTTGGTGTATATTTTTTATTTCTTCTGGCATATCATAAAGGGGACATCATCCGCAGGAGGCGTATCCCATGAGAATCGAACATGACACGGTCGTGACAGTTGAATATACACTGACCGTGACCGGGGGCGAGACCCCTCGGGATCTCGACCGCGAGTTCAGTGCGCGGTTCGTCTACGGCCGGGACCGCATTCTGCCTGCCCTGGAGAAGGCCCTGGCAGGCCACGTGCCGCAGGACCGGATTGAGCTGGACATCCAGCCGGATCATGCCTTCGGCCCCTACGATCCGCATCTTGTGAGCGAAGTGCGCTTCGCCGATCTCAAACACCCCGAGCGTCTCCGCGCTGGCGAATATTACGAGGAGGTCGGGCACCACGGTCACCCCCTGCGGTTTTTCGTTCGAGAGCTGCGTGGGGATTCTGCGGTGGCGGATTTCAATCATCCCGCTGCGGGGAAGGCCCTGACGCTCAGGGCCACCGTGACGGAAGTCAGGGGGGCCAGCCTTGCGGATATCCTGGCCTCTATGAACATCGCCCGGGGAAGCGGCGGCGGGTGAGCCTGCTAAGAGGGTCCGGCGGGCCCCTTCAACCGGTTTCACCTTTCAGCCCGGCGCGGGCGGGAGAGGATCTTCCCGGTCCTGTGAATCGAGGCGGTTTCAGCGAAGTCCTCATGGAGGAGGGGTCCGGGTCCCTTCTGAAGGTATTCCGGCGCACCGTGTCCGGGCGGGGTCTTTTCGGTCCCGGGGCGAGGCTGGTGGCAGCGGTTTCCGGCGGACCCGACTCCGTCGTCCTGCTTCATCTCCTCTCCCTCTGCCGGCAGCGGTGGGATCTCGAGATCCGGGTGGCCCATTTCGATCACGGCCTCCGGGGGGAGGAATCCGCTGGCGACGCCGGGTTCGTCGAGGCCCTGGCCCGGAGGATGGGTCTTGCGTTCCACCTCGGGCAGGGGGACGTGAAGGGGTTTGCCAGCTCCAGAGGAATGGGGGTCCAGGAGGCGGCCCGGGTCCTCAGATACGATTTCCTCTCGGAACTTCGGGCCGCCACGGGGAGTTCCCACATCGCAACCGGGCACATTGCCGACGATCAGGCCGAAGAGGTGCTTCTTCGGCTCGTCCGCGGGGCGGGTCTCGACGGACTGAGCGGGATCCCGTGGGTCCGGGACGGATGCATCGTTCGGCCACTTCTCGGTTTTTCCCGATCCGAGATCCTCGCCCATATCGAGGCCTTCGGGCTCGAGTACAGGACGGACAGCTCAAACGGCGCGCTTCGCTACCTGCGCAACCGCATCCGGCACGAGGTCCTGCCGCTGCTCCGTGAGCGGTTCAATCCGGCGATCACGCGGACATTGAACAGGACGGCCTCGCTGCTCGCCGAGGAGTTGGAGGTGCTCGACGCCCTGGCGGCCGGCGCTTTCGATCAGGCCGCCGACCCTGGGTGCCCGGCCGGAGACGTCCTCCTCAGCGTGGGATCCCTGGCCGTTCACCCGGGGGCTGTCCGCCGGAGGATCTACCGTATGGCGGTTCAGCGGCTGGGCGGAATGGACGGGCGGCTCCGTCACGAGCATCTCTGCGCCGTGGACAGGCTGGTCTTGGGACGGTATCCTGGCGCGGAGTATTTGCTTCCGGGCGGCGTGGCCGTAAGACGGCGTTACGATAGGGTGCTCTTCAGTCCAACTGCGGGCGCCGTGCGGGGTCCGTCTCCCCGGCGCAGGGAGTCCATTTCCGTGGACGGCCCGGGTCTCTGGCCGGTCCCTTGGGGGGAGGGGCACGTGGAAATTGTCCTGGTCCCTGCCCCGGCAGGCATCGATGCAATCCAGGCCGGGCATTTTCCCCGCCCGCTCTGGCTGAACCCAAACGCCGTGGCCTTTCCCCTGGAGATACGCACCCGCCGGCCGGGAGAGCTTTTCCAGCCCTTTGGCTCCGGGCGGCGGCAGCGTCTCAAGAAATTCCTGATCTCTCGGAGAGTCCCGCGGGAGGTGCGGGACGTCCTGCCGCTTCTCGCCTCGCGGGATGAGGTCCTGGCGGTGGCGGGGCTGGAAATCGCACACTCATGCCGGCTTGTTGTTGCGGGCGGAGACGCGTTTTCTCTCAGGTGGCACAGGCCCGGCTAAAAATTATTGCGTCCGATGCCGTGTACTGGTTTATTGAATATAGGTACCCGCATCTCTTTTTGCTGCGCCGGATTCGAATGTTCAGGAATCGTGTTTGAGCCCGTGGAGGAGTACTGTTGAACACCTTCTACAAGAATTTGAGCCTGTGGCTAGTGATAGGCCTAGTCATGGTCTTCCTGTTCAACCTCTTCAACAGGCCCCAGGAGACCCTGAAAGAGGTCACCTACAGTGACTTCTTGGAGCATGTGGCAAAAGGGGAGGTGACTCGGGTTGTGATCGAGCAGGAACGGCTGGACGGCGTCTTCTTGAACGAGACGCCTTTCCGGACGGTCATCCCGGCCCAGGATCCAGACCTCATGCCCTTGCTCAAGGAGAAGAACGTCACCATCCAGGTCAAACCCACCGAGGCGACCCCGTGGTATTTCACCCTGCTGATCTCGTGGTTCCCCATGCTGCTCCTCATCGGGGTCTGGATATTTTTTATGCGCCAGATGCAGGCTGGCGGGGGGCGGGCCATGTCCTTCGGGAGGAGCCGGGCCAGACTGCTCACGAACCAGACCGTCAAGATCACCTTTGACGACATCGCAGGGATCGAGGAGGCCAAGGAAGAGCTGGGCGAGATCATCGCCTTTCTGAAGGACCCGAAGAAGTTCACCCGTCTCGGGGGCAGGATACCCAAGGGAGTGCTCCTGGTCGGTCCGCCTGGCACAGGAAAGACCCTTCTTGCAAAGGCCATCGCCGGAGAGGCAGGGGTGCCGTTCTTCAGCATCAGCGGTTCAGACTTCGTGGAGATGTTCGTGGGTGTGGGGGCATCCCGGGTGCGGGATCTCTTCGTACAGGCGAAAAAGCACGCCCCGTGCATCATTTTTATCGATGAGATCGATGCGGTGGGCCGGCACAGAGGGGCTGGCCTCGGGGGGGGGCACGACGAGCGGGAACAGACCCTCAATCAGCTCCTCGTCGAGATGGACGGATTCGAGACCAATGAAGGGGTCATTGTGGTCTCGGCAACGAACCGTCCGGACGTGCTGGATCCCGCCCTGCTGAGACCGGGTCGCTTCGACCGCCAGGTGGTGGTACCCGTCCCGGACGTGAGGGGCCGGGAGGAGATCCTGAACGTCCATACCCGCAAGATCCCCGTTGCCGCTGGGGTGGACCTGGCTGTAATCGCCCGGGGGACGCCCGGTTTCTCCGGAGCGGATCTCGAGAACCTGGTGAACGAGGCCGCTCTCTTGGCCGCCAGGGCGGACAAGGAAACCGTGGGCATGGACGACTTCGAAAAGGCCAAGGACAAGGTTCTCATGGGGACCGAGAGGAAGAGCCTGATCCTTTCCGAGGAGGAGAAGCGTGTCACAGCCTATCACGAGGCGGGCCATACCCTGGTCGCCAAGCTCATTCCCGGAGCGGATCCCCTCCACAAGGTCACCATCATCCCGAGAGGGCGGGCCCTGGGACTCACCCAGCAACTTCCGGAGGACGAACGTCATACGTACCCCAAGAGCTATCTTTTGAACAATCTGGCCATATTGCTCGGGGGACGGGTGGCGGAGGAACTGGTGCTGAACGAATTCACCACAGGCGCTGGAAACGACATAGAAAGGGCCTCGGACCTTGCCAGAAAGATGGTTTGCGAGTGGGGGATGAGCGACAGCCTGGGGCCCGTCGCCTTTGGCAAGCGGGACGAACACGTCTTTCTGGGCCGGGATTTCGGCCAGGTGAAGGAATACAGCGAGGAGACGGCCCGGAAGATTGACGAGGAGGTGCGCGGGATCGTTCACGATGCGTACGATCGGGCAAAATTCCTCGTGCAAGAGAACATCGCCTGTCTTCATGAGATAGCAAAGGGGCTTCTGGAATACGAGTCTCTTGACGCTGCAGCCATCGAACAGATAGTCCGCAGGTGTGTGAACCCGAACAAGACCCCGGCCCCGGAGCTTGGCCTGAATCCAGTCTGAGAAAGCGGATGGACCTCCCGGAACTCTTGATACGCGGGCGGAGGTTTGTCTGGGGGGCCCGCACCTATGTCATGGGGGTCATAAACGTGACCCCTGATTCGTTTTCCGACGGGGGAAGGCACCTGACCCCGGGCGCGGCCCGGCGACAGGCAGAGTGCCTGGTCGACGCAGGGGCCGACATTCTCGACGTGGGGGGCGAATCCACCCGTCCCTTTGCGAAGCCGGTCCGCCCGGAGGACGAACTCCGGCGCGTGATCCCGGTCATCGAGGAGATCCGGGGCTTCACGGAGGTGCCGATATCCATCGACACCACCAAGGCGGCAGTGGCGCAGGCGGCTCTGGAGCATGGGGCCGATCTGGTGAACGACGTAAGCGCTCTCTCCTTCGATCCCGGAATGGCGGGGGTCATTGCCCGGTTCGGCTGTCCCGTCGTGCTCATGCACATGAAGGGCTCCCCCGGGACCATGCAGATCGACCCGCGCTACGACGACGTGTTCCGGGAGGTGAGGGAGTTTCTGGCAGACAGGGTCCTCCAGGCCGCGGAAGCGGGAATCCCGCGCCGGAGTATCCTCGTCGATCCCGGGATCGGTTTCGGCAAGAGGTTTGAGGACAATCTGGTCCTCCTGAACCGTCTGGACGGGTTTGCGGAGATCGGGTGTGCGGTCTGCGTCGGGCCGTCCCGGAAGGCCTTTCTGGGGACCATCACCGGCCGGGAGAAGCCCATGGACCGAGATGTGGCGACGTTGGGGGCCGTGGCCGTCGCCGCTCTTCGGGGGGCACATCTGGTAAGGGTCCACGAGGCGGCCTGGACCAAGGAATTGCTCCAGGTGGTGGACGCCATACGGCGCGAGGGCATTTCACCGGAGGAGGCAGTTCCAAGGAGATCCACCGGGCTGGCGGACCGCTCGGGCCCTACAGCGGGGACCGGAGGTGAACCGCCCGCTTTTTGACAAGGGCGTCTGTTCCGAAACGCAAGAATGGGGCAATGCGTTTCGAGGACGGTGGAAGATCAAAAGGGACTCGTATCGGGGAGGCGCTGCTCCCCCCCGGTCCCGCCCCTTGACAGTACGATTCGATGCTCGACATTTGGGGCCAGTTTATCCCGGTAATCCGCTGGCAGGACGTGATCGACGTCCTGGCAGTCAGCTATATCATCTACCGCGTGATCCTGCTCATCCGCGGCACCCGGGCGGTGCAGATGGCGGCCGGGCTGGCACTGATCACGGTGGTCTATTTTGCAGCCCGGGAGCTGGAACTCTTCACCCTGCACTGGCTTCTCGGTACCATACTGAGTTCTCTGTTTCTTTTGATCATCATCGTTTTTCAGGACGACATACGCCGGGTGTTGACCCAGATGGGCCAGACGCCTTTTCTGAAACTCCGGGTGAAGACGTTCCAGGCCCTCGAGGAGATCGCCAAAGCCGCCACCACACTTTCGGAGAACCGCACCGGGGCCCTCATCGCCCTGGAGAGGGAGGTGGGCCTGGCGGACTACATGGAGTCCGGAGTTGTCTTGGACGCTCAGGTGAGCCGGGAACTCCTCTGTGCGATATTCCACAAGGGGACCCCCTTGCACGACGGGGCCGTCATTATCCAGAACGGAAAGCTTGCGGTGGGAGGGTGCGTGCTGCCTCTCACCACGAATCCAAATGTCAGCCGGCGGCTGGGTACGCGACACCGGGCCGCCATCGGCATAACTGAGCAGACCGACGCAGTGTCGGTGGTGGTTTCCGAAGAGACCGGCAGCATTTCCGTCGCCATTGCCGGAAAGATCACGAGGGAAATAGATCCGGGCACGCTGCGCAGGATCCTCCACAACACCTTCGCGGTGGAGGAGGCTGAGAAACCGTGGTGGCGGAGGAAGGTGGTGTAGGCGGTGCGCCGGCGGAATATCTTCGGTAAGGACTGGATGTTGAAGCTGTTGTCGCTGGGTTTCGCTGTGCTCTTGTGGTTCTTCGTGGTCGGCGAGGAGAAGTCCGAGATCACCATCTGGATGCCCATAGAGATCGTCAATATTCCGCCCGGACTGATCATAGCGAACGACGTCCCTCCGGCGGTGGAGGTGAGGGTGTACGGACCCAGGAGCATCGTGAGGGCCCTCGCCACCCAGCGCCTTTCCAAGGTGATCGATCTGCGGAGTGCCTCTGCCGGGACCATCACCGTCCATGTCACTGCGGACAGCCTGCCTATGCTCGGAGGGGTGTCGATTCTGCGGATCCAGCCCAGCAATATCGACATAGTGCTGAAGGTTCTGGATCGGCTTGAACTGCCGGTCAAGCCGAAGATCACTGGAGAGGTGGCCAAGTACCACGACCTGGGCGCCATCACGGTGGAACCCAAGCGGGTGGTCGTGGCCGGTCCGGCCGATGCTGTCAGGAGCCTCAAGGAGGTCGCCACCGTCCCCCTGGATCTTAGCGGCGTTACCGCTACGGTGGTGCGCCATGTGGCGCTGGATCTTCCCTCCGGTCATTTCGTCTCGGCGAAACCGGATACCGTGAAGCTTACAGTGCAAGTGACGCCGCAGGAAGGGACCCGGAAGTTCACCCAGATTCCGGTGCAGGTACTGTCCCCGAAGGCTGGCGTCTCCTGGGTGCCCAAAACGGTTACCCTGACGGTGCGCGGGCCGCTGGTGGATCTGCAGGTCATGGAAGCATCGGACGTCGAGGTGAAGATCGTGGCGGAGAATCTGCCTGCCGGAGAGCAGGAGCTGGTGCCTCAGTGCGTCCTGCCCCCGGGTTTCACCCTGGAGAAGCTCGCACCCGAAAAGATCAAAGTGACCGTGCCTGAGTAACGGGCGGTGGATTTCAGGTACGGGAAATCCCACCGTCCCTGACAGTATTCCGCACCTCTTGAAGTGCTTAATGAAACAAGGGGTGGAGGTGGAAGATGCGCAAGCTTTTTGGAACGGATGGCGTGAGGGGGGTGGCCAACGTGCACCCCATGACCGTCGACACCGCCATGAAAATCGGACGGGCGGTGGCGTATGTTTTCAAGAACCGATCCGGGCGCCACAGGAAGGTCCTGATCGGCAAGGATACACGGCTGTCGTGCTACATGCTGGAGAACGCCTTGGCTGCCGGGATCTGTTCCATGGGTGTGGACGTGCTGCTGGTGGGCCCCATGCCGACCCCGGCCATCGCGTTTCTCACCTCCAGCATGCGGGCCGACGCCGGCGTGGTGATTTCCGCTTCCCACAACCCATTCCAGGACAACGGCATCAAGCTCTTTTCAGGAGACGGCTTCAAACTTCCCGACGAGAAGGAATTGCGGATCGAGGAGCTGATGGATGCGTCGATTCTTGTGGAATCCCAGCCAGTTGGACATGATGTGGGAAAGGCTTTCCGGATTGACGACGCCCAGGGCAGATATATCATGTTTCTGAAACACACCTTCCCCAAGGAGCTGACCCTGGACGGCCTCAAGATCGTGATCGACTGTGCCAATGGGGCCACATACAAGGTGGCTCCGCTGGTCTTCGAGGAACTGGGGGCCGCTGTGGTGAAGCTCGCGGTCAGCCCCAACGGGACGAACATCAATGAACGATGCGGCGCCCTCCATCCCGCGGTGGTCCAGGATGCGGTCCGGGCCAACGGTGCCCAGATGGGGATAGCCTTCGATGGTGATGGTGACAGGGTGATCGTCGTGGATGAAAAAGGTTTCGTGGTGGACGGGGACCGCATCATGGCGGTTTGCGCCCGGGATCTCATGGCGGAGGGAAAGCTCAGATCCAACACCGTGGTGGCTACGGTTATGAGCAATATGGGACTCGAGGTCGCCCTTGCCAATTTCGGCGGGCGTCTTGTGCGCACCAAGGTGGGCGACCGCTATGTGGTTGAGGCCATGAGAGAAGGGGGATTCAACTTCGGCGGGGAACAGTCCGGCCACCTGGTATTCCTGGATCATATCACCACCGGAGACGGCATTCTCGCCGCGCTCCAGCTCCTGGCAGTGATGCAGAAGAGCGGCAGGCCCATTTCGGAACTCGCCGGAATCATGGAGTGTTTCCCCCAGGTCCTGCACAACATCCAGGTCAAGGCCCCCAGGAGTGTGGAGGAGATTCCAGGCCTTGTTCAGCTCCAGGCCAGCCTCGAGAAGGATCTCCGGGGCAGGGGACGTGTTCTTATCCGGCCATCCGGCACTGAACCGGTGATCCGTATCATGGTGGAGGGTGAAAACGAAGAGCAGATCTCCGCCCTGGCCCGGGCTCTGGGTGAGCACATCCTCTCCGTCTGCGGCGGAGACGGCTAGATCGTCCGGGCCGGGACGGAGGAGTTCAGTCCGCCTTCTTTCTCATGAAGGTGGGTACGTCGAGGCTGTCCCAGTCCATCTCGTCGAAGCTGGGCAGGGGTGCCGCGGGTTTCGCTGTTTTTGGTCCCTTGAGTCCGCCGATTCGTAGCGGTTCGGTCACGACAGGGAACCGGATCAGGCCTTCCCGCGCCTGCCGGTCTTCCCCGCGGGGTTTGCCGAAGTCCACGGCGGTCACCACTGAGCCCTTGCACCCCTGGGCATCCGTGCCTATCCCGGTTGCGATCACCGTCACCCGGATTTCGTCCCCGACGTTTTCGTCGAAGACCGTCCCCCAGATGATGTTGGCATCTTCGTGAGCCTCCTCGTGGATGAGGCTGGATGCCTGATCCACCTCTTCCATGCTGAGGGTGGCGCTGCTCGCCGTGATGTTCATCAGGATCCCCCTGGCTCCGCTGATGGAGATGTCTTCCAGAAGGGGATTGGCGATGGCCATCTGGACCGCTTCCAGCGCCCTGCGCTCACCCTTGGCCACGCCGGTCCCCATGAGGGCCAGCCCCATCTCCCCCATGACGGTGCGTACGTCGGCGAAGTCGACGTTCACGTAGCCCTGTACCACGATGAGATCGGAAATGCCGCGGACTGCGTAATACAGGACCTCGTCTGCCTTGCGGAACATGTCAAGAATGGGGGTGTTCGGCTGGGCGAGACTACGCAGCCGGTCATTCGGGATGGTGATGATGGTGTCCACCACGGCCTTGAGCCGTTCGATGCCCTCTTCGGCCTGCTGCATCCTGCGTTTTCCTTCGAACAGAAACGGTCTGGTGACCACCCCGACGGTGAGGGCTCCGAGTTCCTTGCTTACCTCAGCGATCACCGGGGCCCCTCCGGTCCCCGTGCCCCCGCCCATTCCGGCGGTGACGAAGACCATGTCGGCCCCGTGGAGGGCTTCCCGTATGCCCTCGACGCTTTCCTCGGCAGCCTCTCGGCCGATCTCTGGTTTCGCTCCGGCCCCTAGGCCCTTGGTGAGCCCCTTGCCCAGTTGGACCTTCATCCCGGCCTTGGACATTTCGAGGGCCTGGGCGTCGGTGTTCGCCGCAATGAATTCCACTCCCCTGAGTTCCGAGGCGATCATGTTGTTGATTGCGTTTCCTCCTCCGCCACCAACACCTATGACCTTGATCCGGGCGCTCTGGCCGCCTTCCACAAACTCAAACGCCATGTGTTCGATCCCCCGTCTTCCCCATCCCTGGTGGGATGGCGCTCAAAGCTTGAACCACGATCTCATGCGACCGGTGACCCTGTTGAAGATGTTTCTGTCACGGATGCGGAACTTGTTGCCGGGCTGATGTTCCATGCCGTAGAGCACCAGTCCTACGGCAGTGGCGAACATGGGGCCGTTGACCACGTCCACCAGCCCGGAGATTTTTCTGGGATAGCCGATCCTCGTCGGCAGCTGAAATACCTGATCGGCGATCTCCGTGATGCCCGGCAGCAGTGCTGACCCGCCGGTTATCACGACCCCCGACGCCAGGACATCTTTCAGCTCGCTGCGCTGGAGCTCCTGGTCTATGAGGTTGAAGATTTCCTCCACCCGGGGCTCCAGGATCTCGGCAAGTATATGCCTTGAAAGCAGGCGGGGTTTGCGGCCCCCGACGCTGGGGACCTCAATGGTTTCGTCCCTCCCCACGAGGGAACTGAGGCAGTTGCCGTGGCGCACCTTGATCTTTTCCGCCTCGTTCATGGGGGTTCTGAGGCCCACCGCGATGTCGTTGGTCAGGTTGTTGCCGCCGAGACCGAGCACGGACGTGTGTTTGATGGTCCCCTCGGCGAAAAGGGCGAGGTCCGTTGTCCCGCCGCCGAAATCTATGAGGGCGGCCCCCAGGTCCTTCTCTTCCGGCGTGAGTACGGCTTCCGCCGAGGCGAGGGGCTGCAGGACGATGTCCACCACATCGAGTCCTGCGCGGTTGGCGCACTTTATGAGGTTTTGCGCCGCCGTGACGGCGCCGGTGACGATATGGACCTTTGCCTCCAGCCGAACGCCGGTCATTCCGACCGGATCCAGGATGCCCCCCTGATCGTCGACCATGTATTCCTGCGGGAGGATATGAATCACCTCCCGGTCCAGGGGGATTGCCACTGCTCGGGCCGCATCGATGACCCGGTCCACATCTTCCTGGCTGACCTCCTGACCCTTGACAGCGATGACGCCGTGGCTGTTGAACCCCTTAATATGGCTCCCGGCGATGCCCACGAACACCTGGCCGATCTCGCAGCCGGCCATGAGTTCCGCCTCCTCCACCGCCCTGCGGATGGAATTCACCGTGCTCTCGATGTTCACCACCACGCCCTTCCTCAGGCCCACGGAAGGGTTGGATCCCACCCCCACGACCTCCACGCCGTCGTCCTGCATTTCGCCTACCACGGCACAGATCTTCGTGGTGCCGATGTCCAGGCCAACTACGATATCGCAGGGTCGTTCCGCCATGTCTCACCTGGTCTTGAGCTTTGCCCAGGCACGGCCCGGGCCGTAATCCAGCTTCACCTCGGCAACGGTTTCATACATGCCGGAACGGTAAAGCTGGAACAGTATTTTTTCCGCCCTTGCGAACTGGGTCGAAAGCGGCCCCTGGTCGAAATGGATAGGCAGGCTGCGGTCCGCCGTTCGAACTACCAGCCCTCCGTCGGGCATCAAGTCGATCTCGCCGAGGTTGTTCAGCCCCAGGGTCCTGGTCCCGGTGCCAGCCATGGCGATCAGGTCGAGGGCGCGCCGCGCCGGCTCGGGGAGTTTTCCGCCTCGGGTTGCTTCTGGGTCGATTCCGGTTATGACCGGAAGAGACCCGGCCTCATCCGCCCCCGCCTCTTTGAAGATCACGCCGGTATCCGCTAACAGAAACGCCTTTTTCCCCTTCAAAATCGCTACCGGTCTGTGTTCCGCGACGGTGATCACCAGGTGATCAGGAAACTGTCTCTGCAGCGCAGCGGTGTGTATCCACGGATGCGCCTCGATGCGCTTGGCGACCTGGGCGAGATCCAGGGTCAGAAGGTTCGCCCGGGCGGTAACCCCGCTAAGCTGAAGTACCTCCTCCCTCGTCATGTGTTGGCATCCGTTGATCTGGACCTTGTTCAGGCGGAAGAGGTCGCAGTGGGTCATCCATTGCCAGATGCCCAGGCCGGTTGCCAGGAACAGCCCCACGGCCCCGAGGCCGCCGAGTATCCTCAACCCCGATTTCCACGGAAAGGATATACGGGGTCCGTTGCCGCGGCTGCGCTGGACCGCAACGCTCCGGAGGTTCCCGGTGTTTTTGGGGGAAGGCTTCCTGATCATGACGTCTCCATGCCCCACATGGACACCTCGGGCTCGAGCCCCACCCCGGTCTCCTGCAGCACCTTCGCCCTGATGATTTCCATGAGATCGAGCACCTGTATGCAGCTCGCACTCCCGCGGTTCACGATAAAATTCGCGTGGGTGCGGGAGATTTCAGCGTCTCCGATCCGTGTGCCCTTGAGTCCGCAGGCTTCAATGATCCGGCCGGCCGAGTCCCCTGCGGGGTTTTTGAACACGCATCCGGCGCTGAATTTGCCCAGGGGCTGTGTCTTTTTTCTCAGGGCCATGCGCGCCTTCATGGATTCCAGGACCTGTGCCCAGGGTTTTCGGGTGAGCCGCAGCCGGACCCCGGAGACCAGGGCGCCCTCGGGGAGGGTGACTCCGCGGTACCGGAAGCGGAGACCCTCTCCCTCCAACCAAGTGCTTCCCCAGGGCCCGGTGAGACGGACCGCCTCGGTGACATCGCCGATGCACCCGGGCGCAGTCCCGGCGTTCATGAAGATCGCCCCGCCGACACTGGCAGGGATCCCGGCAAGATGTTCCAATCCCCCCAGGCCGTGGTGCATCGCCCAGAGGAGCAAGGTCTTCAGCTTGCAGCCCGCCTCGGCGCTCACGCTCCTTTCTTCGAGGCGACAATCCCCTTCCTCGATCGGAGGAGCGGAGATCCGGTTCAGTGCCGCCAGGGAGAGGACCACCCCGAGCCCCCTGTCGTGGATCAGGAGGTTGCTGCCCCGACCCAGCACCCCGTAGGGGATGCCGCGGCCAGCCAGGAAATCCATGGTCGCCTCCAGGGCCTTGCGGGTCCTGGGGCGCAGAAAGATCCTTGCCGGCCCGCCTATCCGGAAGGTGGTCATCGGGGCAAGCGGGAGATCGCGGATCACCTCGAGCCCCTCTATTTTTTCGAGATCCTTAAACGGCAACCGCAACCTCCTTGCCGTCGAGCAGGTTCATGACCCGCGGTCCCACGCCGCCGATGCCCCCAGCCCCCAGCGTCAGGACCACGTCGCCCGGCTGAAGGTGGGGGGAAACGGCCTGCGCCAGGCCCTCGCAGGTCTCCACGAAATGTACCGGAGTCTGGTCGCGGGCCTGACGGATGCTCCGTGCAAGGCGCTCGCCACTTACGCCCACGATGGGTTTCTCGCTGGCGGGGTAGATTTCCGTGATCCAGACGTCATCTGCGTCCTCAAAGGCCTCGGCGAAGTCGTCCATGAGGGCCTGGGTCCTGCTGTATCTGTGGGGCTCGAAGAGCACCACGAGGCGCCGGTCGGGCCAGCATCCCCTGGCCGCCTTGAGGGTGGCCTTGATTTCCGTGGGATGGTGGGCGTAGTCGTCCACGACCGTGATTCCCCCGGCCTCCCCGAGGATTTCAAACCGCCTGCCGACGCCCTTGTAGGCCGAGAGGCCCTGGGCGATCTTTTCAAAAGGGATCTCCAGTTCCAGGCCGACAGCCGCCGCGGCCATGGAGTTCCTCGCATAGTGCAGGCCAGGGACGGGGAGCCGCACCTCACCGAGTTCGGTGCCGTTCCGGAGGACCCTATAGGTGATGCCCATGCCCTCGAACCGGATGTCCACTGCCTGGAGGTCATTATGCGCTCCGATGCCGTACGTCATGAACCTCTTGTTCTCGGCCTGGGCCGCCAAGAGCCGAAGATGGGGGCAGTCTCCGCAGAGAACGGACAGGCCGTAAAAGGGGACCCGGTCCAGGAAATCGCTGAAACACCGGCGGATGGCCTCGATGTCGGGGTAGTGGTCCAGGTGTTCCCGGTCGATATTCGTGACCACGGCGATGCTGGGCGTGAGTCTGAGGAAGCTGCCGTCGCTTTCGTCTGCTTCGGCCACAAGGAATTCTCCCTGTCCCCAGTAGGCGTTTGAACCAAGGCCGTTCACCTTTCCGCCGATGATGACCGTGGGATCGAGGCCGCCTGTACGCAGGACGGATGTCACCATCGAGGTAGTGCTGGTCTTGCCGTGGGCGCCGGCCACGGCGATCCCGAATTTCTTGAGCCTCATGAGTTCCGACAGCATCTCGGCCCTCGGGATGACCGGGATATGTGCCGCCCTGGCTGCTCCGATCTCGGGGTTGTCGGCCTTCACGGCCGAGGAGAACACTACCACGTCGGCCCCTGCCGCGTTCTCGGGCCGGTGGCCCCGGTGGACTGTCCCCCCCAAGGCCTCCACCGACCTGGTCATTTCGGTTTCCCTTAGATCGGATCCGGTGACGGTGTATCCGAGCTTGAGCAGGACGTGGGCCAACCCGCTCATGCCGATCCCCCCGATTCCAACGAAATGGATGTGCTGTTTCTTATACATGTGTTTTCAGTTCCGAGCCTTTCCATAAATCGGCGTTGCCTGTGATACGGGAACACTCCTTTCCTGCCAGCCGCATGAGCATGCAGGCGATATCCTCTGCCGCCTCCGCCCTGGCGAGCCTCCTGGAGTTCTTCGACATGGCCGCCAGCCTCTCCGGGGCCTCCAGCAGCCCCTGGATCTCAGAGGCCAGGCGCACGGCTCCGATCTCGCTTTCGAGAAAATACAGGGCCGCCCCTGCCTGGGAAAGCTCCCTCGCATTGTTTTCCTGATGCCCGCCGGCCGATGAGGGGTAAGGGATGAAGATGGCGGGCTTCCCCATGGCGGTGAGTTCGGCCACGGTTCCTGCCCCGGCCCTGCAGACGACAAGGTCGGCCCAGGAATAGGCCCCGGCCATGTCCTGAATGAAGGGGAAGACGCGAGCAGGGATTCCGGCTGCATCGTAGGCGGTGCGGAGGTGTTCCAGGTCCTGAGGACCGCTCTGGTGCATCACCTCGATCCCCACGCCGGATTCCCACAGGAGCCTGGCGGCCGAGTGGGTCAGTGTGTTCAGGTTCCTGGCCCCCTGGCTCCCCCCGAGGATGAGCAGCTTTTTCGCCCGGCCGTTGCCCGCGGTCTCCCGGCGGGCTTGGTCCAGAATCGCCTTGCGGACAGGGTTTCCCGTGACCACTACCCGTTTTCCGGAAAAGTGTGCCAGAGTTCCTTTGAAGCTCACGAACACCGTTCCACACGCCCGGGAGGCCATGCGGTTTGCCAGGCCGGGCACGAGATTTTGTTCGTGAATTGCTGCTGGAACGTTCAGGAGCCTGGCGGCCAAAATCACGGGGCCGGAGACGTAGCCTCCCACCCCGAGGACCACGTTGGGTCTGAACTGGTGAAGCCATCTCATGGCTTGGGCCGTGTAGAGCGGAAGACCCCCCAGGGCCAGCAGGACGGTGGATGCGCGGCTTCCCAGGAGCGGCCTGACTTTCAGGACCCGGTATTTCCATCCTGTCCGTTCCAGCGCCTGCCGTTCAACAGGCCGGCCTGTGCCTATCCAGAGGCATTCCACTGGGGTTCCCATGGCCTCCATGGCCTCCACGACGGCGACGCCGGGAAAGACGTGGCCGCCGGTACCTCCTCCGGCCACCACTATCCGGGTTGTGCCCCTTTCGGCGATGGACTTCATGAAGCCACCTCGCGGAATACGGCCTCCTGAAAGGCCCGGCCCCGGTCTTCGTAGTTCTGGAACATATCGAAACTGGCACAGGCCGGGGCCAGGAGCACAGCCTCGCCCGGCTCTGCCAGGGCGGTGGCCGCAGCGACGGCCTTTCTCATGGTGCCCCAGCCGTCACCGTTCAGGTTCATGGCCGCCACCACGCAGAAGGGACCGAGGGCCCGGCCGATCGCTCCGGCCTCCTCGCCTATGAGGACCGCCGCCCGGAGACGGCCGGTCCTTGCCGCCTCGCCCAGGGGGGAATAGTCTTCGCCCTTGCCGCGCCCCCCGGCGATGAGCACCACGGGCTGCTCCATGGATGCTAGGGCCGTGAGGGCGGAGGCCACGTTGGTGGCCTTGGAGTCGTCATAATACTGGATCCCCTTCGCCCGGGTGATGAACTGCAGCCTGTGCGCGGGGGCGCGAAAGGCGGGAATCGCGGCCTGCACAGCCTCCGGCTCAGCCCCGGCGATCCTCGAGAGCAGGATGCCGGCGGCGAGGTTCTCGATGTTGTGGCGTCCCGTAAGGGTCCAGCCGGCGAGGTCGTATTCTTCGGCGCCGCCGTCGGGCCAGAGCACCGTGACCATCCGCAGCCGAGGGTCACACCAGGCCCCGGGCCGGTCCCCTTTGCCCCACCCGAAGTCGAGGCGGCGCCCCAGCCCCCGTTTTCTCCACGGGTCGAGACGCGTGTCTGCGGCGTTGAGCACAGTCCAGTCCTCCGGACCCTGAAAATCCATGATCCGAGCCTTGCTGTCCCCGTAAGCCCTGAAGTCCTGGTACCGGTCCAGATGGTCCGGCGCCAGATTCAGCCAAGCCGCAGCCCTGAAGCGCACCCTGCCCGCGCCAGGCCCGTCTCCTGCAGGGAAAGAGTCCATCTGAAAGCTGCTGACTTCGAGAACGGCGAGGGTCGGCCTGCCGTTCCGGGCGAGGAGACCCGAAAGCGGTGTGCCGATGTTGCCCGCCACGATGCAGGCGAGGCCCGCGGTCCGGAGGATTTCGCCCACGAGACGGGTGGTGGTGGTCTTGCCGTTCGTCCCCGTGATGCCGAGGACCGGTCCCTTCCAGAAAGAGACGGCCAGAGCGAGTTCTCCGGTTATCGGAACTCCGGCCGCCCGGGCCGCCCGGAGCGCCGGTATATGCAAGGGCACTCCGGGGCTCACGGCGACGAGATCGGCCGTCCTGCATGTCTCGGCCCCGTGTTCTCCGGTCTCGACCGCGACTCCGCGGTTGGCGCACCACTCGATGACGCCGGGGGGCCAATGGTCTGCTGGCCGCAGGTCGCTGCAGACCGGCCGGGCGCCCATGGACAGGAGCCACGCTGCCAGGGCCTGGCCCGAGACACCCATTCCGAGCACGACGACCTTTTTTCCATGGAGTCCTTGTTCCACAGTGCGCTTCGCCTCTTTTTTTTACCTGAGTTTGAGGGTGCTCACCGCAACCAATCCGAGGAGTATGGACACGATCCAGAATCTCACGATGACCTTGGGCTCGGCCCATCCGGCAAGCTCGAAATGGTGGTGGAGCGGGGCCATGCGGAAGATCCTCTTGCCCCTGGTGGCCTTGAAGTAGCCCACCTGGAGGATGACGGACAGGGCCTCCGCCACGAAGAGACCTCCAACGATCACGAGAAGGATCTCCTGCTTGGCGAGTACGGCCACTGCTCCCAGGGCACCGCCCATGGCCAAAGACCCCACGTCTCCCATGAAAATGCTGGCCGGATAGGAGTTGTACCAGAGAAAACCCAGGCCGGCTCCCACCATGGCTCCGCAGAAGATTGCCAGTTCTCCGGCACCCGGCACGGAGGGGATCTGCAGGTACTGGGCCAGGGTTGCGTGGCCGGCCAGGTAACTGAAGAGGGTGTACACCGAGGCCGCCACGACAAACGGCCCTGTGGCGAGCCCGTCCAGCCCGTCCGTCAGGTTTACGGCGTTCGATGCCGCGATCACCACCATGAGGGCGAAGAGGCCGTACATGATCCCCAAATCCGGCCGGAAGTTCTTGAAGAACGGCACACTGAGATGTGTGTCCCAGTCCCCCGTGCTGGACACCAGCCAGGCGGCGGCGATCACCAGCAGGGCTTGGCAGGCGAGCTTCCGCCTTCCGCGCAGTCCGGCCGAATTCTTCCTGCGGATCTTGAGAAGGTCGTCGACCAGCCCGATGGCCCCATAGCCTGCGAGAATGAAGAGACAGACCCAGATATAGATGTTCCCGAGGTCCGCCCAGAGCAGGGTGGCCGCCATGATGGCCCCCACTATGAGAATGCCGCCCATGCTCGGGGTTCCAGCCTTGGCCAGATGGCCGGCAGGCCCGTCGTTTCTGATCACCTGCCCCATCTGCAGTTCCTTCATTTTTTCGATGAACCAGGGGCCGAGGAAGAGTACCAGGCAGAGTGCCGTCACAGCGGAGTAGATGGTCCGGAACGTTATGTACCGGAACACGTTGAACACGGGCCAGATTTCGTGCAGGGGATAGAGCAGATGAAAGAGCACGGTCCTCTACCTCTCCGCCCTGGCGTCCAGGACCTTTTCCAGGACGCCGACGACGCGTTCGAGGCCCATGGCACGCGAACCCTTCACGAGGACGGTACCTGGCGGGGAGAGACACCTTCCGGCCTGCTCTCCGGCCCAGGCCACCAGAGCCTCTGTGCCGGCGAACACATGAATCCTGCCGGGATCGAGTCCTGCCGAGAGCGCCCCTTCCGCCACGACCCGGGCGTACCGGCCTGCAGCGATCAGGGTATTCACCCCTGCAGCGGCGGCCGCCTCTCCCAGTTCTCTGTGGAAGCGGGGTGCCTCCACGCCGAGTTCGAACATATCGCCGAATATTGCGGCGCTTCCCCCGGACCTCCAGTGACGCAGGACGTCCAGGGCGGCCCTCATGGAGGCCGGGTTGGCGTTGTATGTGTCGTCGATGAGGGTCCAGCCTCCGGAGAGACGTTGCAGAATCAGCCGTCCGGGCATGGGGCTGGTCTGCTCCAGCCCTTCCTTGATTCCTTCGGCCGTGATCCCCAGAGAAACGCCCACCGCCGCCGCGGCCAGGGCATTCTGCACGTTGTGCCTGCCGATGAAAGGCAGCGTCACTGTGACGGGGCCGCCGGGGATCTGCAGCGTGAGGCGGGTCCCGGCGCCTTGGGGGGCCCAGTCCAGGCAGGTGACCAGGTGCCGCAGCGCGGGGACCGGCGAGTGACGGCCGGCTTCCACCGTGGAATAGCCCACCAGGGCGCACTTAAGGTGTTCCGCCAGGCCCACTGCCAGCGGATCGTCCAGGTTCACCACAGCGGTGCCGTAGTCAGGCAGGGACTCCCAGAGCGCCCCTTTTTCCCGGCAGACCCCCTGGATGCTTCCCACCCCTTCGAGATGCGCCGCCTGAATCGTTGTGATCAGGCCTACCTGCGGGGCAGCGATCCGGCAGAGCCGGGCGATTTCACCAGGCTGATTCATCCCCATCTCCAGGACGGCCCACCGGTCCTCTGTGCCCGCCCTGAGAATGCTCAGGGGGAGCCCGATCAGATTGTTGAAATTGCCGATGGTCTTGGCCACCCGCCACCTGGTCCCGAGTACCGACGCCACCATCTCCTTTGTGGTGGTCTTGCCGCAGCTTCCGGTGATGCCGACCGTTTTGATATCCAGCCGCCGCCTGTACCATGCGGCGAATTCCCCGAGGGCGGTGAGCGTGTCCGGCACGCGGAGAATGACCGGGGTCGTCCCGGGAGTCCCCGGTGACGGGCGCCATTCGTCCCGCAGGCAACGCACAACCGCGCCGGCGGCACCGCGTCCGAGGGCTTCGGCTACAAAATTCTCGCCGTCGAAGCGCCGGCCGGGCAGGGCCCAGAAGAGCTCGCCCCGGGAGATGGAACGAGAGTCCGTCGATACGGAGCAGAAGGGCGTCTCAGGGTCCCCGTACTGGATCTGCGCTGCGGCGGCCTCGACGAGTTCCGCCGCCCGCAGGGGGAAGCCGCTGTCACTGGGTGCGGGCGCAGTTCCCGCAGCGGCCGATGCGAAAGCGCTCTTCAGCACCTTTCTGTCGTCAAATTCAATCCGTCTGTTCCCGACCGTCTGGTACGCTTCATGTCCCTTGCCGGCGACAACCAGGCAGTCTCCGCGCTCGGCCTGTGCGGCAGCGAAAAGAATGGCCTCGCGCCTGTCAGGAATGATGCGTATTTCGGCCTTCAGACCGGGAATGTCGGCGCCGTTCGGGCGTATTCCCTCGATCATTTGATCCAGGATCGCCAGGGGATCCTCGCTCCGGGGATTGTCCGAAGTGAAGACGGCCAGATCAGCGAGGGATGCGGTGATCCCGGCCATGAAGGGCCGCTTGCTCCTGTCTCGGTCCCCCCCGCAGCCCACCACCGCTATCAGTCTCCTGGGCCCCAGGGATTTCAGACCTTCAAGGATGTGGCGCAGGGCGTCGGGGGTGTGCGCGTAGTCGACGAGGGCCGTGATTCCCTCCGGCGCCTCGACAGAATCCAGTCTCCCCGGCACCCGGGCCGTGGCCCGGATTCCCGCTTCGATGTGCCCGGGTGAAATCCCGAGGCACAGGGCGGCAGCCGCGGCGGTGAGGATGTTCTGGAGATTGTGTCTTCCGAGCAGCCTGGATTCCACCGCGATGTTTCCCGAGGGAGTGACGACGGTCCCTGTGATCCCCCCCAAGCCCGTGTGAAAGAAAAGGGGTCTCACCAGGGCTTCTTCATTGAGGCCGCAACTCAATTTTTCCCCGCGAACGAGCTTCCAGAGCCGTTCGCCCCACGGACAGTCGGTGTTCACCACCGCCGCAGCGGGCGCGTATTCCAGGAACAGCCGGGCCTTCGCCTGGAAGTACCGTTCCATGTCGCCGTGATAGTCCAGGTGATCATGGCTCAGGTTGGTGAAGGCCGCCACGCGATACCGGCATCCGGCCACCCTCTTTTGATCAAGGGCATGGGATGAGACCTCCATGGCCACGGCGTCGCACCCGGCATCCCGCATTTCCGCAAGAAGTGCCTGGAGGGTCGCCGGGTCGGGTGTGGTCAGTTCCGCCGGTCTTTCCCGTCCCGCAAAGCGCTGGCTGATTGTCCCGATGACCCCTGGGTTCATGCCCGCTTCCCTGAGGATGGATTCCAGCAGGTGGCACACGGTCGTCTTGCCGTTTGTGCCCGTCACACCGATGAGATTCATTTGCTCGCTGGGACTGCCGTGATACAGGCTCGCCAGCACGCCGGCGGTGAGCCGCGGATCGTCCACCTCGACCACCCGCACGGAGGCCGGCCAGGCCGTCTCGACGGAGGCCGAATTTCCCCGTGGGACCACCAGACACGTCGCCCCTTTCTCCACGGCTTCGCGGATGAAATGCCCACCGTCGAGTCTGGTGCCCGGAACGGCGATGAAGCAATAGCCTGGACCGACAGACCTCGAATCCGTGGCGACGCCCCGTATCCCTGCCCTCCGGAGTGCTCCGGCAGAGGCGCGTTGCCGCCCCAGGAGGTTCATCAGCACCTCCAGTTCTCCGTGCCCGCGGGCCGTCGGGAAACCGGGTCCGGCCGGTGGGCACGTATGCAGGAAGTTCGGCGGCATGGGCGTTACTCCTTAGAAAAGGCACTGTGGCATCACAGGGTACAAACCTGTGCCGGCGGAGATGGCTCAGCCGTGGACCGTCTTGCTGTCCCCGGGTGACTCGGCAGGCCGGTACGTTCTGTCTCCGGTCCCGTGCTTCGGATCATTTGTGTTTTTCCCGTGCGGCAAGCACTGTCCTGTCTTGCGGCCGACTCACGCCGAGCGGGATATTCGACGCCAGTTGCGCGATGTTGACCGCCCTGCCCAAGGTGCCCTTCCTGTCCCGCGGATCTTTCGAAAGTCCTTCCAAAGCAAGAATATATGTCACTTTGGGCGCGGTTGGCGGCCAGAATCCCAGGACCACCGCGTCTCCCCGGTCCCCTGGGCTCGGGCCTTCCGAACGCCCCTTCCACTTCACGCTCGCCAGGGAAGGCCCGGCCCCGACCGCCAGCAATTCCCGGGATTGCTTCACCAATTCATCAAGAACGGACGCCCCTCTCGACCCTTCCGGCAAAGGCAGTTCCCACACGGAGGGAGATGTCTCGGCGTGTTTTCCCAACGCAACGTGAGGGGTTATTATTTTACCCCCGTTTACGAGGGTGGAGAAGACCCTGAGTACCTGCAGCGGGCTGGCCTTCAGGCCCTGGTGCCTCACCGTCTCCCAAGAACCCGCCAGGGTCGGGGGAAGACGGCCGGGAGCTTCGCCGGGAAGATCGATTCCTGTGGTCTGGCCGAAGCCCAGACTCCAGAGAACCGGCAGTATATCCGGATGGAATTCCGAGCCCTGGATCTCCTCCCGGGTCCACGGACTCCAGAAGACGATGCTGTCCGCCGGAGTCTCCCAGTGCCATTTTCTGGCAGTTCCCCCGGTGGCAGTTGGAGGAGCCCCAAGGCCCGGCGTGTTTGGGGAAGATGCCTCTGGCAGGCCCTGCGCTATGAGGGTGTCCCGGGTATGGGCGAGCCAGTTCGCGAGATGCAGCACCGCCGTCGGTTCCACGGTGTCCTTGAGGGCGAGGTTGGTTATCAGGGCCGGATCAGCCTTCCAGAAGGTCCCCGGATTCCAGGAGGGGCTGTTGGCCATGGCGAGGATCTGTCCGTCCTCGGCGCTGGTGATCACAAAGCATCCCCTCTCGGCATCTAGGCGGGAAAGTTGAGTCTGGAGTTCCTTTTCGGCAGCGAACTGCAGGCTCCATTCCAGGGTAAGAGCGAGATCGTGGTCCGCGCCGGCCTGTGCTGGCGGTCCTCTGTCCGCCAGACGCCGGTCGTAGGCGTATTCGATCCCTTCCAACCCCCGTCCACCTCTGTCCACAAACCCCAGGACCGCCGCCGCGAGTGTCCCGTACGGATACATCCTTCGCGTGCCCTGGACGACCTCTATGCCATCCCTGAGAACGCCGTCGAGGGAGGAGAGTTCCTTCGGTGTGAGATCCGCCTTGATCCAGACAAAATGCTCGTTTCCCAGGACCTTTCTTTTGAGGACCTGGGGATCGAGGCCGAGAATCCCGGAGAATCGCGGTAGCCAATTTTCTTCTGCCGGGAGTGCCGCGGTTTTCACCCCGACTGCCCAGGTGCTGCGGTTTGTGGCGAGAACGACTCCGCTCCTGTCAAGGATGGAGCCCCTGGAAAAGACCCCAGCCGGCACTATGGCTTCGTCGCCGCCGAGGCATCCCGCCGTGGCCGAGAGCCCCGAGTCAGCCGCCGCCCCCTTGAATGCCTGCCACAGTCCTCCAGAGACGAGGGTGGCAAGGAGGAGCAGTCCGGAAACACGGAGGATTCCGCCGGGACGTGGGCTCCTGAAACGAGTCGTCATGGGGCCTTTCACTGGTGGAGGTGAATGACTTGATGGTCCGCTGGGGGGCCGAGTTTCATCTTCTCCCCAAGCTGCCGGAGGCGCTCCGGAGCCATCAATTCCAGCTCCCTGGAACCGAGTTCGTCATGCCGGGCGGCCAGTCTCGCCGCCTCCTTCTCGAGCAGGGTGAGATCCTTTCCCAGGCTCTGGATGCTGTAGCTCGTCCACAGGCCCAGGACGAGGCACAGCAAGGCCAGCGCCGCGGCGACGGTCTCCCATGCGGAGAGTCTTCTTACCCTGAAAACCGGTTGTTCGCCGTGGCGTCCGGCTCGTCTTGTCAGGTGGCTGTATGAGCTTCTTCTGGGCATGCGCAGGGTCGCTGTCTGTGGTGCCATGGCTCTTCTCCAAATCAAGGGTGCGACGGTTCCTTGTCGTTGTAGTTTCTTCGTTGGGCGATCCTGAGCTTGGCGCTCCGCGCCCTCGGATTCTCGATAATTTCGTCCTGTTGCGGGACAAGCGGTTTCCGGGTTACCCGGAGGAGCCGCGGGTCGGTGCGGAAGGTATCTTTGACCAGGCGGTCCTCCAGGGAATGGAATGAGATGACGCAGAGCCTCCCGCCAGGTCTCAGGCAGGACGGGAGCGAATCAAGGGCCGATTTCAAGTTCTCCAACTCCCGGTTCACGGCTATGCGCAGGGCCTGAAAGACCTTTGTGGCGGGATGAATCCGTCTGGGGTGATGCCGCCTTGGGATGACCGACGAGACGATTCTGGCAAGGTCGGCAGAGGTCAGGATAGGCCGGGTCCTCCTCGTATCTTGGATGGCGCCGGCGATCCGCTTCGCCCACCGTTCCTCCCCGTAAGTGCGAAAGATTTCTTCCAGCCGGTCCGCAGGGAGTCTGTTGACCATGTCCGCCGCGGTGACCGATTCGGAGCGATCCATCCGCATGTCCAGTGGGTCATCTCTCGAAAAGCTGAAGCCCCTTCCACTCCTTTCCAGCTGGAATGACGAGATCCCCAGGTCCAGCAGCACCCCATCCACAGCGGGGATGCCCTCGGCCTCCAGGATGTCCCCGGCGAGACTGAAATTGCCGTGCACCAGGCGGATCCTGTCGCCGAAGCGCTGCAGCCTGGAGCCAGCCATTTCCAGGGCCTCCGTGTCCCGGTCGAGGCCCAGTATGAGCCCGATCTCGGGACATTGCTCCAAGGCTGCCTCGGTGTGACCGCCTGGCCCCAGAGTGCCGTCTACATAGATACCGCCCGGGCGGAGGAGGAGCCCTTCCAGCACCTCTCTGGCCATCACCGTCCGGTGCGCCTCAGTTTCCACTCTGGCCGCCCGATTCCATCGTGGAGATGTAGCGGCTGTACTGATCAAAGTTTTCTCTCGCTTTCCGCAGCTCTTCTCCCAGACGATCCTTGCTCCAGATTTCGAAGTACTTCAGCATCCCGAGCAGGATTACGTCCCTGGCGATGCCGGCTTCCTCTCGGAGAGTCGGGGGGATGAGTATGCGGCCCTGGGCGTCCACGGGCAATTCCTCGGCCGAAGCCAGGAAGTACCGCTGAAAGGATTGCACTTCAGGACGAGCGAATCGGGAGGCGGCGAAGTTCTCCTCCAGTGCCCGCCATTCCTCAAAAGGATATGCAGCCAGACAAGCGGGGTGGTTCGTGACGACGATGCGGCCGTCGTATTTGCCCCGCAATATCTCGCGGAAACGGGCGGGAATGCTGAGGCGGCCCTTGGCATCCAAGACATGGCTCGAGCGGCCTCTGAACATGACCATTCCCCTTTATCCCACTTTTTCCCACCGTACTCCACTATACGGAAAGTCCGGCCAGAATGTCAAGCAACTTGTGTCGCAAATTCAATGGAATAATCCCGTGGGGGAGAGACGGATGAAAGGGGAGGCTCGAGCGGATTTCCGCCGGATTTGCGAGGTCGAGGGGTCCTTCGCAAGACCGGCGGAGGCCGGACTCCTTCAAATATCCGCCCATAACGGGCATGGGCGCGTCATGTACAGGTGTTTCGTTGCACCGGATGTCCTGTGCGCCCCAGGGCGGTGGGGTGAGGTGGGAAGACGGGGATCCGACTAGTCAGTGTGGCGTTTCCGTTGGGGACGGCCTTGCGGAAGACTCCGCCACAGGCGTTGGTGCCGCTAGGGCTTCCGGAGCGGTTTTCTGTCTTCTGCGGCGCTGGTAAACGTCCACGGCCCTGTTGTGTTCCCGCAGCGTCCGGGAGAAATGATGGGCTCCGTTGTTTTTGGAGACGAAGTACAGGTAGTCGCCGCCGTCGGGGTCGAGCACGGCCTTCAGGGATTCCAGCCCGGGGTTGGCGATGGGGCCTTCGGGCAGGCCTTTGACGGTATAAGTGTTGTATGGTGTGTTTTTACGAAGATCCGACCAGCGGAGCCGCCCCGGCTTCTTTTCCGATTCCAGCAGTATTCCGTAACGCACCGTGGGATCGGCCTGAAGCGGCATGCCCCGCTCGATGCGGTTCCAGAACACACCCGCGATCACCGGGCGTTCCGCCGGAAGCATGGCCTCTTTCTCAACGATGGAGGCCAGAACCACGACGTCACGGGGGTCGACTCCGAGCCGGCTGGCCTTTGAGCCAAAGTCCTCAAGTTCCCAGACCTCCCAGAAGCGTTCCACCAGGGAGCGGACTACCTTTCTGGCAGAGAGTTCCTTGGTGAGAAAGTAGGTGTCGGGAAAGAGGAAGCCCTCGGCGCTCCTTCCCTCGATCCCGAGCGATTCGAGGAGATCCTGGTCCCGGGTTGCCGACAGGAAGGCGTCGCGGGGGACCAGCCCGGCCTGGTCGAGGAGATCCGCGATATCGAAAATGTTGTATCCCTCCGGTATGGTCACCAGATGTTTGAGGACGCGACCGTTTACAAGGGCAAGGAGGATCTCTTCGGGCGAGCGTGCCGGAGAGAGTCTGTATTCGCCTGCCTGGATGCGTGCCGCAGCGTCTTTCCACCAGGCGAGGAGAGAGAAAGCCTTCCTGGACCGGATGATTCCCTCGTTTTCCAGCATCAGAGCAACGGAGGAGAAGGTCTGGCCCGGCGCGATGGTCACGATCTTGCTCTTGCCTTCGGCCGACAGGGGTTGCATCCACCTCTCCCAGGTCCTCCATGCCTCGTGGCAGGAGAGGAAGACAGCGTAGAGCAGGAGCATCCACCAGAATTCCCGGATGAACCGCATTGCGTCCTTGCTCCTCACTCCTCAGGTGTAGAATCCGTGGCAGTCCGAACGGCCCCAGTACGAACCGTGGTCTTCATGGGGCCTCGTTCTGGCCTCGCCTTTTAACAGATGCATCCCCTTCCCGGAAGGGGAAGGAGCCTTGCTACGCCGCCGGGATTCCCTCCAGGCTGTTTCCCAGCGCCGCGGGTGATTTCCAGTTCAGGCACGCCGACCAGTCTGGGCGGTTATTCCCCGGCGTATGTCTGAAGATTCAGGCCGGGCTCTTGTCTTGGAAAAAATCTAAGCAAGAAAAGTGCCATGATTGGGTGCCTGGCCGCTGCGGTGTCCACTATTCCGGCAGGCGGCCCAGCGCCTTTCCTGCTGGGATACGGCCCCTTCCATTAGGATCGGGTCTGACGGCCACGGGAGCACGTGCCGGTTTCCGCCAGCGTTCTTCGGGATCGGTAGGGGGATGTCGTCCCACCCCGCCTGATTTTCACACGGCGAGGCGAAGGATTTCGGCGATGACCTCTTGAGGGTAGATCCCGATCAGACCCCATTTCCTCGAGAGCCGCGCTGCGTTTTCAGCTATGGAATCCACGTCGGAGGCCGGGATGGCCACCTCGGAGAGCCGAACGGGAGAGCCGATCTTGCGGAACCAGTCCTCCAGGGCACGTATCCCCTCGGCCGCGTCCACAAGGCCGAAAACCTCCCTGGCAAGGCGTTCGAACCGGGGGATGCACCTAGGGCTGAACCACTTCATCCACGCCGGCATGACGATGGAAAGTCCTGCTCCGTGTGGGATTCCGTAGATCGCACTCAGGCTGTGCTCAATCATATGATTGGGGAATCCGTAGGCGCCGACTCCGGCGGTGGTGAGTCCGTTGAGGGCCAGGGTGGCCGCCCATTCGAACTCCGCCCGTGCGTCGTAGTTCTCCGGCTCATCGAGGATGATGCCTGTGGTCTCCATCACCGTCCTGACGATGGATTCGACGAGCCTGTCCTGAAGGCTTCCTCCGCCCTGACTGGTGAAGTAGCCTTCCAGGACGTGGGCGATGGCGTCCACTGCGGCATAGGCCGTGTAAGCCGCGGAAACCGAAAAGGTCAACTCGGGATTGAGTATGGATACTCGGGGATAGCAGTGGGGAGAACCGATGTTGAACTTCTCGCGGGTTTCCTCGTTCGTTACTACGCTGTTTCCGTTCATTTCGCTCCCCGTTGCGGCGAGCGTGAGAACAGTGAAGACGGGAAGCGCCCCGGTGATTTCCCTGCCCGTGAAGAATTCCCAAACGTCCGTCTCGGACACGGCCCCCACGGCGATCGCCTTGGCCTCGTCCAGAACCGACCCGCCGCCGACGGCGAGAACAGCGTCCACCCCCTCCGCCTTGGCAAGGCGTATGCCTTGCCGGGTGTGGGAAAGGACGGGGTTAGGGATCACTCCGCCGAAGGGCACATGGGCGATTCGGTGCTCGTCCAGGGAGTCCGCTATCCTGTCGAAGAGCCCGGAGCGCCGTATCGAATCCTGCCCGAAAACGAACAGAACCCTGTTCATTCCGGCGGCACGGAGTTCACTGCCGATGAGGTGTTCCTTTCTCCTGCCGAAGATGATCCTGGTCGGATTGAAGAAGGTGAAATCTTCCATGGTCGGCTCCCTTGTCAAGGCCGCGAGTCGTGACAGATTTCGTCGCGGCTCCTAAAACGATGAGGACTGACAGTTCTGCCCCAGAAAAGAGAGTGATGATGCCGCTGAAATTACCCCATCCGCGGCGTTGCTTCAACTTCCCCGTCAAGGCAGCGTACGTCCAACTACTTTTAATTTTTCGAAAATATCGTGGTTTGCACCTGCCTGCGGCAGGCAGGTCTGAGACATTTTGAGCGGCATCAGTTTTCAAGAGTTTTTGCAGCACGATCAGTGATAGGCTCCGATGAGCAACACGGACTTGAAGGGGCCTTGCTGGGCCTGCGGATTTTCGGCCAGCGGGTCCAGTATCTCGGCGTAAAAATCGTGTATTTTCGATTCCCAGGTGGTCGCTGACCCTCAGGGATCGGGCCACAGCGGCCTTGTCGTAAGCCCTCACTTGGTACGATCTGCTTTGTTGGCAGGCACTTGAAGTACAGGGAGTACGTATGTGTACCCGCCGCCTTCCATACAGTACCCTTTGGAGGCTTTCAGTTCGGGGAGTTGCAGCATCGGGGCTGTGCGAATCCTGTGATCAGGTACGCCTTATCTTTCGGATGCGCGCGTACAGATGGAAGCCGGGTAGCGGTTTTTTGTTGCGATTCCGGTAGACGGGACGGGATATCGTTGTTTGCATCCACCTGGGAGCTGCAAAAAAGGGGCTGCGACCCGTCGCAGCCCTCCGTGGCTGGTGGTGCCCCCGGCAGGATTCGAACCTGCGACACCAGGATTAGGAATCCTGTGCTCTATCCCCTGAGCTACGGGGGCCTCGGTTGGAGACCATTACCATGGCCCCGGGGAGGCTGTCAAGAGGCCGTGTATACTATTTATCTTATGTTTCAGCACGTTACCATCCAGCATCCCCCGGCGGCGGATGAGATGTGAGGGTCCAATGTACCGGCATAATTGAAAAAATGGAGCCAAATTTGTGCTCAGACAAGGAATCTGTTGCGCTGTCGGGCCGGATTCGGTCAAATGGGGCATGGAACCCGATCCGCTTTATCCCCGTCTGGTCCTCGCCTTGGAGACCTCCTGCGACGAAACTGCCGGCGCCGTCCTTGAGGGCGGAGCCAGGCTCCTGAGCAACGTGGTGGCCTCCCAGATTGCTGTCCACAGGGAGTACGGTGGGATCGTCCCCGAGCTTGCATCCCGCCATCATATCGAGGCCATCGCGGGTGTTGTGGACGCTGCCCTGACGGAAGCCGGTCTCTGTCTCGACGATATCGACGGGGTGGCGGTGACACAGGGGCCTGGCCTTGTGGGGTCTCTGGTGGTCGGGCTCTCCTTTGCCAAGGCCATTGCGGTCTCGCGCGGTCTTCCGCTCGCCGGAGTCGATCATGTTCAGGCCCATTTGACCTCGGTTTTCCTGGAGCAGGAGGTTCCGGGTTTCCCCTATGTCGGGATGGTGGTTTCCGGAGGACACACAAGCCTGCATCTGGTCAGGGACCATCTCACTCAGGAGTTTCTGGGGGGCACCCGGGACGATGCGGCGGGGGAGGCCTTTGACAAGGTGGCGAAGATTCTCGGCCTGGACTATCCCGGCGGACCTGAGATCGGGCGGAGGGCTCCAGCCGGGAGGGCCGGCGCTTTCGCCTATCCCAGGGCCCGGCTGCCCGAGACCCCTTTTGATTTCAGCTTCAGCGGGGTCAAGACCGCTGTGCTCACATGTGTCAGGGATCTTCCTACAGAGATGGAGATTCCCGTTGCCGACATATGCGCATCGTTTCAGGAGGCCGTCGTAGAGGTGCTGGTCGAAAAGGCTGTGCTCGCCGCCCGCCGGCACGGCATTCTCGATGTCGTGGTCTGCGGAGGGGTGGCTGCCAATCGGCGTCTCAGGACCAGAATGTACGAGCGTTGCCGCGGATCGGGCCTGAATGTCTTTTTCCCGGCCCCGGCCCTCTGCACGGACAATGCCGCCATGGTTGCCCTGGCGGGGTACCATCGGATTCGTGCTGGGCTGCTCCTGCCGATGGACGCGGACGTCTATTCGAGGACGCCCTCGGCCGCGGGGTGAATAAGGGTGGAAGCGGGCGAGAACCAGCCGGTTCCGGCCCAGCCCCGAAGATTCAGAGACCGGGGTCTTGCGCGGGGCCTGCGCTATTGGTGGAGACGTCTGTGGCGGCTCCGGGGGGATCCTTTCGCCCTGGCCAGAGGGGTGGGGATAGGAGTCTGTGTCGGCATGACGCCGACCATCCCGTTTCACACGGTTCTGATATTGATTTTTTGCGTCCTGGGCCGCGGCAATGCGGTTGCAGGGGTGCTCGCCAGTCTGCTGGTGAGCAACCCTTTCACCATACCGTTTCAATATTACGGCGCGTGGAAGATCGGCACGTATCTCTCGGGGGATCCGATTTCATGGCAGCAGGCGAGGGCGATCATGGGAGGCGTCAGAGATGCGGGTTTCCTGGGAGCGGCGAGCTTCCTCTATGACCACGGCCCGAGCTTTGTGGAATCGTTCCTCGTAGGGGGAATCGTCCTCGCTCTCCCCTTCGGCGTCGCCGCCTACTTTCTTGCCCTGGCCCTGTACCTGAAACATCAGAGGCGTCGGCAGATGAGGGCCCTTGTGAGACGTCCAGGGAAATGTCCATGACCGGGGGTCCGGGAGGGGGCATCGAGCGGAAGCCTGCCGTGGCGGGTCTTTTGCTTCCCAAACGCTCTCTCGGCCAGAATTTTCTCGTGCATCGGGGGACCGCGAGGACCATAGTCGATTTCTGCCGGCTCGAACCCGATGACCATGTGGTCGAGCTGGGTGTGGGCCTGGGGGCGCTGACCAGGGAAATCCAGGGCAGGGTCACCAGGGTGATCGGTATCGAGATCGACAGGAGGTTCGTCGCCTGGTTGGGGGAGAAGAACCGTGTTGCTGGCAACGTGGAGCTCCGGCAGGCTGATATGCTTGAAATTTCGTTCCGGGATATCGCGTTGGATGCCGGAGGGAAGATCAAGGTGGTCGGGAATCTTCCATACAATATTTCAAGCCAGATCCTGTTCAGGCTGTTTGCAGACAGGGATTTCATCGCCGCCGCCGTCCTCATGTTTCAAAAGGAGGTGGCGGAGCGGCTGGTCGCCCGCCCCGGGAGCAAGCGATACGGAATTCTGTCCGTGCTCACTGGCTATTGCGCCGCCGCGGAACGGTTGATGGACGTTCCTCCTACCGTGTTCCGCCCCCGCCCCAAGGTCACATCAACGGTGGTGCGGCTCCGGTTCCAGACCCCGAAATCGGCTGTGCTGGACTTTGATTTTTTCCGGACCACAGTAAGGAAGGCCTTCCAGCAGCGGAGGAAGACCATCTGCAACGCCCTCAAGGGCATCGGAGGCCTTGCGAACGCGGATATCGTTTCCGCCCTGTCGGAGTGCGGAATAGACGGGCACCTCAGGGCGGAGGATCTTGACAGGGACGGATTTGTGCAACTCTCCGATGCACTCTATAGTATGCGCGGAAGGATGTTGACAGGGGGAGAGGGGGTGGGCTAATTGAAAGAAAGGAGCCGGGCCGGTATGCCCGGACAGTCAAGGGTCAGGAAAGAGACTGCGTGAAGATGACCAGAGGTATCGACAAAAATCCGGGAGCCGCCCCTGAAGAACCCCGCGGCGTAGGTCGCGACCCGGTTGCGGTGGTTCTGGAACGGCTTGCAGGCAGGTTTTGCGACGTGTGTTCCAGGGTGACCGAGCAGGTGCTGGCTGACGGCCCTCCCGCTCACGATCTCAGGGAGCGTCTCTCTCTCTCCTGTGCCTATCTTTTGCTGCATCTGGTGGAACGGGATCTCGGGTTGCGCATGCCCAGGCAGAGGGTGAGCCTGCTCGTGCACCATCTGACAGACCTTCTGGCCTGCCACATATACGGCCGGCTATTCCGCCAGGACATCGTTCCCGCAAATGCCAAAGAATATTTCACCACCTTTGTCGAGGCCAATTACCGCCTGTGCGCCGGCCAGCTCATCCTGTATCCGCTTCCGCCCGCCGACGCGGGGCGCTGGGAGGACCAGCCGTTGCTCATGGCCTTCTGCGACTGGCTCGTCCAGTCCTCGGTGCCGGAGGGGCAGAGTGCCATGACGAGCAGGCTGTTGTGGGAGTCCTGGTGTGACAACCAGCGCTTTTCCCGGGAGATGACCAGCCTGAAAGACAGCACCCTGCCCCCGTCCTGAAATCGAAGCCCAGTCCGTCGTTTCCCCAGCAGGCGGATCAATCGCTGCCATGAACACCCAATCGGTGCTGATACGTCTTCGGGAGTCCCTTGTGGACCCCGCAGCCGGATCCCTGGAAATCGCTGGCCTGGCAGGAAGCGCCCCTGCCTGGCTGATCGCCCGGCTGCTGAAGTCCGTCCCGCGTGCCTTGCTCTGGGTCACGCCGGACCTCAAAGGAGCTGAGCGTGTGGCGGCGGACCTCGCCTTTTTTTCCGGCAGGCCCGTGTTCGTGTACCCCTCCCACGAGTCTCTGCCATTTGTGCCTCTGGTCCCTTCCGTGGACATCATGTCCCAGCGGATCCTCGCCCTGTCCGGTCTGGCCACGGAGACCGGAGGGAGGATCGTTGTGGCGCCGGCGCAGGCCCTGGCGGAACGTACAGTGCCCGCCTCCATTCTTCTGAATCATGCGGAACTCCTCCAGGTCGGAGAGGACGTCGATCGAGACTCCTTGCTCCGCTGGCTCGTTGATGCCGGGTACGAACACGCTGCAATCGTTCAGTTCCGTGGAGAGTTCAGCGTCCGTGGAGGGCTTTTGGACGTTTATCCTCCCACCACTGCCCTGCCGGTACGAATCGATTTTTTTGGAGATCAGGTGGTGGAGATGCGCCTGTTCGACCCGCTCTCCCAACGTTCAGTGGAGGAGCTGCGGGAGCTGGTGATACTTCCATGCAGCGAACTCATTCTTTCGCAGGATCTCGTCGAGTCCGCTCAGGAACGTCTCGGCAGGCTCGCGGCGGCCTGCGACTGGCCTGCCCGGAAGGTCCATTTTCTTGTGGAACAATTGGAAGGGCGCAGGCTCATCGAGGGCCGACAGGCATTTCTTCCTGTGCTCTACCGGGAGCCGGCCACCCTCCTGGATTATTTGCCGGAAGGGGCGCCCTGTATTGTGGAAGAGCCGGGACTTGTGGACCGCGCCCTTGCTCTCTTCTGGAATGCGGCTCAATCCAGCTATGAGGCGGCCTTCAGGGAGCACAGAGTGCTCTCTCCCCTCTCCGAGCTGGTGAGCCGTCCGGAGGAGGTGGCGAATCGTCTCGGCCGCCGTGTCTGCTGGCTCCTCCGGGCACTGAAGATCTTTACTCAGGAGCCATCCTGGTCCACCACGGGCACAACCGCGTTGGGGATGCGGCTTCTGGAGGTCGGCTCCGTTCCTCCCGACCTCCCTCCCCCGTCCGGTTTGGCCCGTCGCGGCGAGGACCTTCTCGGTCCCGCGGTCGCGAGGTTGAAGGAATGGATTGCGCGGGGGGACCGGGTCACTCTGGCAGCCCCTACCCAGAGGCAGGGGGAACGGATAGCCGACCTCCTGAAGTACCATGAGATCGCCGGCGCGGGCGTTGAGATCCCCGTGCTTTCCTGTCCTCTGGAGGAGGACCCCCGGCAGCCTGGCCTTGCGGTTTGCTGCGGAGAGCTCTCGTCTGGTTTTTCCCTGCCTGGAGAGGCCCTCACGGTTGTTACGGAAGGGGAATTTTTGGGCACGGGACGAAGGGTCAGGCATGCCAGGACAAGGGGAAAGGGGGAGGTCGCCGGTCTCGTTTTCGGGGATCTGAAGCCGGGAAGCCCGGTGGTCCACAGAGACCACGGAGTTGGGATTTACCATGGCCTGGTGCGGATGGTGGCCGGCGGGATTCCGGGCGAATTCCTGCACCTGGAATACAGGGGAGGGGACAGACTCTATCTCCCGGTGGACCGTCTTGGCCTGATCCAGAAATACGTCGGCGTGGAAGGACGCGAACCGCGCCTCGACAGGCTTGGAGGCTCCGGCTGGCAGCTCGCCAAGCAAAGGGTGAAGAAGGCCATCTATGAGATCGCCCACGAACTCGTGGATTTGTACGCCGCAAGAAAGGTCCGGGAGGGGACTGCGTTCTCGCCGGCAGACGTTCTCTTCCGTCAGTTCGAGGCGGCATTTCCCTACGACGAGACCCCTGATCAGGCCACCTCCATCGACGAGGTCCTCTCCGACATGGAGCTGCCGAGGCCCATGGATCGCCTGCTCTGCGGCGACGTGGGCTACGGAAAAACCGAGGTGGTTATGCGGGCGGCCTTCAAGGCGGTTGAGGATGGGAAGCAGGTGGGGGTCCTTGTACCCACCACGCTCCTTGCCGAACAGCACGAGAGGACGTTCCGCCAGCGTTTCCGCGGATTCCCTGTGAACGTGAGCGCTGTGAGCCGGCTGAAAAGCCGGGAGGAGCAGAGGCGGGCGCTCGAACAGGTGCGGAACGGCCAGACGGATATCCTCATAGGGACTCACAGACTCCTCCAATCCGATGTCCAGTTCAGGGATCTCGGCCTCCTCATCATAGACGAGGAGCACCGTTTCGGGGTGCGGCACAAGGAGAGGTTGAAAAGGCTCAAGCAGACCGTGGACTGTCTCACCCTTACGGCGACCCCGATTCCCCGCACGCTCCAGCTCTCGCTGCTGGGCCTGCGGGATCTTTCAGTGATCAACACGCCGCCGAGGGACAGGATCCCCGTCAAGACCTTTCTCGCTGAATACGATGATGCTCTTATCCGCGAGGCCATCGGCAGGGAGATGGAGCGTGGCGGCCAGGTGTTCCTGGTGCACAACCGGGTCAAGGGAATCCACCGTCTGGCCGGCCATATCTGCAGGCTTGTTCCCCAGGCCAGGGTGGACGTGGTGCACGGCCAGATGGAACCCGCCGCCATGGAAGAGGTGATGATACGGTTCGTGCGGGGGGAGGTGGACTGTCTGGTTTGCACTACGATTATCGAGTCCGGCATCGATATCCCGTCGGCCAACACCATCATCATCGATCGGGCAGACGCGCTGGGCCTTGCCGATTTGTATCAGCTCAGGGGCAGGGTGGGGCGGGCCGGGGAACAGGCCTACGCCTATCTTTTCGTTCCTCATATCTCTGAACTCGGGGGAGAGTCCCAGAAGCGGCTCAAGGCCGTCATGGAGATGTCCGCGGCGGGCGGGGGGTTTCGCCTTGCCATGCAGGACCTGCAGATACGCGGCGCAGGGAACATCCTGGGCATTTCCCAGTCGGGGCAGATTGCCGAGGTGGGCTACGAGCTCTATCTGGACCTCCTGCAGGACGCCGTGGAGGAACTCCAAGGTCTGCCGCAGGTCGAGGAGATCGATCCTGAGGTGAACCTTCGTATTCCGGCATATGTTCCGGACGGCTACGTTTCGGATGTGGAACAGAGATTGCTTTTGTACAGGAGGCTGGCGCGGCTGGATAGAGAGGACGAGCCGGATTTCATCCGGGAGCTTGAGGACCGTTTCGGCCCGTTGCCCCGGGAGGTGCGGTCCCTTCTTGATATCATGGAGATCAAACGCATCCTCAGGACACTGAACTGCGTCAGGCTCGACAGGACAGGGGCAGAACCGGAGGAGCGCCTAATGCTGACCTTCGGACCGTCCGGGCCCTCCCGGCAGGACGATCTCATTGCCGATGTTCAGAAAAACAAGGGGTGGCGTCTTCTTCCAGACGGCCGTCTGATTCTTCCGTTCCGGATTTTTGGGGAAGAGGGGGATATCGCCGCGGCAACAAAACGGACCTTGCAGGGAGTTTGAGAAAGGGCTACAAAATAGGCATGCCGACGTCAGCGGATGTCGGGCAAGGCTGGAGTCAGTGACGATTGTGGGAAGAGCGATATGCTCACCTCACTCCGAAGGTAGAGGTTTTTTTCATGAAGATTTGGATGCGGAATGCGCTGGGGACATTGGTGCTCGTTGCGGCGTTTTTCTGCGCCTCGGAGTGGGTGCAGGCAGCCATAGTGGACCGTGTCGTGGCAGTGGTAAACGGCGAGGTGATCACCCTTTCGGAATTGGAGGATCGGGCCGCCCCCGTCTTACGACGGTATCTCTCCGGTGAAGTGGATGTGCATGAGACCGAGGCGACGAGGAAGGAGATTCTCGCCAAGCTGCTCCCGCAGCTGATCGATGAACATCTGGTTCAGGAAGAGGCGGAACGGCTCGGGATCCGGGTGGAAGACGCCGATGTAGAGGACGCCATCGAGCGGATATCCGCCGAAAATGGGATGACGCGGGATCAGCTGACGGCGAGGCTCGCCGCTGAAGGACTCAGTCTTGATGACTACAGGAAGGGATTGCGGGAACAGATCAAGCATTCACAGCTCATCAATGCCCAGGTGCGGGCCAAGATTGTCGTGACGGAAGAGCAGATACAGGCCTACATCGAGAAACACCGCGGGAAGCATGAATCGGCGGAGACCGTCTACCAATTGCAGCACATTTGCGTGATCCCTTCTGATTCCAGCGACCCGGAGGCTCGGGAGGAGGCGCTGCAGAGGGCAACTCAGGCAAGGAAGGCGCTCATGCAGGGGAGAAATTTTTCAGAGGTGGCCCGGGAGTATTCCGATGTCCCGTCGAAACAGGATGACGGGAATCTGGGCGGGTTCACTGAAAAGGAGATGGCCTCCTTTGTCAAGGACGCGATTGTGAAGCTCAAACCGGGGGAGTTTTCCGAGGTCATTGACACTCCCATGGGATGGCAGATCTTTCGGGTCCGAGAGGTGCAACAGGGGGGTGGGGCGGCCGGCGGTGGCCTCGGTGTGGAAGAGGCCAGACAGGAGCTTTACCGCAGGCAGATCAATGCCCGCTTCGAGGAATGGTTGCAGGAGCTCCGGTCGAAGTCGACCATCCGGATTCTTCTCTAACCCGGGGGTTGCGCTTCACTGCAGATTTGTGGCGAACGGTTCATGTCCTGCGAAACCTTTGGTGAATTTCTCAAGAGAGAACGGGAGCTGCGTCAAATCTCCCTCGAGGAGGTGGCGGGAGGGACCAAAATCGCCATCCACATGCTGAGAGCCATGGAGGCAGACCGCTGGGATGAGATCCCGGCGGAGGTATTCATCAAGGGATTCATCAAACACTATTCGGAATTTATCGGCCTGGTACCCGAGGATGTTTTTCTCCGTTATCAGGAGGAGCGGGGCCTGTTGCCCGGCGAGGATCTTCCCCGGGGCAAACCTGACAATGCCCTGCGGGATCTCGCGATTTGCAGTGGCCGCCGTCGGATTCTCCTTTTCATCTCGCTCATAGTGGTCGTGCTCCTGTGCCTCGGCGCCGGGTATTTTCTCTTGCGGGACAGGGCGGTGGGGACGACCCCGGGCGTACATGCGCCGGGATCCCTCCCTGTCGGCGTCGCCGGCGCAGAGAGAACGGAGGATGGGCTCGAAACAGGGGCCATCATCTTGTTGCCCCCGGAGAGGGATGAAAAGGGGGGAGAGGCCTCGGACCCGAATGCCGGCGGCCATGAATGACACGTTCCGCCATCCACCGGAGTTCCCGGTTTTCCCGGGAGCATGGGGGATTGCCATCTCGCCGGTGCATTCATGCCGGACATATTGAAAGGCCCGGCCATAGTTATCGCAGGCAGGGATCTGGGCGAATCCGACAGGCTTGTCACCTTGTACACCAGTGCCAGGGGCAAGGTGAAGGGCATCGCCAAAGGGGCAAAGCGGAGTCGGCGCCGGTTTGTCAATGCGCTGGAACCCTTCACTCTGGTGGAACTGACCCTGGTTTCTCACCGTTCCGCTGGTTTGGCACGAATTGATGCGGCGGAAATCCTGGAGAGTTTTCCCTTACTGCCGGGTGCCGTGGCGACCTACGGCATGGCGTGTCTGTCCTGTGAACTCGTAGACATGTGGACCAGAGAAGGGGATTCCCAGGAGAAGGTGTTCAGGCTCCTTCTGTGGTGCCTTCGTTCGCTCCAGGAAAGCCGGTATTCGCAGAGGACCGCCCTGGTTTTCAAGACAAAACTCCTCGCCCTGGCAGGGTACGCCCCTGAATGGGAACGCTGCATATCCTGCAAGCGCGCGCCGGTGGGAGCCCACGTCACCTTCCGGCCCCATGACGGCGGTTTTCTGTGCACGGCGTGTTACCCGGAGAAAGGAAACAACGCCGTCGGTCTGGGCTGTTTGAGGACCCTTGGCCACATTCAGAAGCGCTCCCTGCAGGAACTCCAGAGACTCGCCATGGCGCCGCAGGTGCTGGGTGAGGCGTGGCATCTGATGCGGCGGCTGCACTGCCACTATTTGGATGCAACCCCGGCCTCGTACGGAGTTCTGAGGGGACTTTGTATGGATGCGCCTCCCTGAACGACGGGAACGAGACTGCGCTAGGGGTCTGCGATGTCACGGAGGCGCCCCCTCTGGCCGCGGAGGTCCGTTTCTTCCACGGCGAGGGTGACCGCTGTCCGCGCCGAAGAAGACTGTGGAAAAGTGCACCTGTCCCCAGCGATCTGTCTGGCGGCACTGGTTCGGGATGCTCTCCGCGAGACAGCGCAAGGACACATGTGTTGCACTGCGGGGGCCGTGGGGCAGCACCTCGGCACCGCAAATTTCCGGCATATCCCATCCCGCCTGCAGGAAGGCGGTGGTTCTTTCTGGAAATAGACGGGATCTCCTCTGAATCTGAAGCCCGGAGTGGCGCCGGTTCGGTCAGGCCCGGGTTGATAGGGGCGGAGGAAATGGTATGTTGTGTGTTGAATGCTGTATGCGACAGTTCTGTTGGAGCCAGGGGGATGAGGGAGACGGGATTCGAGAAAGGGAAGGGTAGCATTCTCGTCGTGGACGATGAGGAGAGCCTGCGCCTGACCTTCGAGCTCTTTTTGAAGAGGGAGGGCTACGGTCCCGTTGTCGTGGCGGCCAGCTTTGAAGAGGCGCTTTCCTCGATCGACAGGCACGATTTCGATCTGATCATCAGTGATATCGTTCTTGAGGGGGCTTCGGGGATTGAGTTTCTGCGCCAGGTTCGGGCCCGGGGGTTCACCTGTCCTGTGGTGATGATTACAGGGTATCCCAACGTAAAGACGGCTTCGGAGGCGGTGCGGCTTGGGGCGTTTGACTACATCCCCAAGCCTGTCACCAAGGATGCCCTGTTACGGGCGACACGCCGCGCCCTGCAGGACGCGGGCTGTCTGGATGACATGACGGTTTCAGAACAGCCGGAATCATGACTTTGGCCGCCGGAGATATCCAGGGCCGGAGCATTCTCGTCGTGGACGATGAGGAGAGCCTGCGCCTGACCTTCGAGCTCTTTTTGAAGAGGGAGGGCTACGGTCCCGTTGTCGTGGCGGCCAGCTTTGAAGAGGCGCTTTCCTCGATCGACAGGCACGATTTCGATCTGATCATCAGTGATATCGTTCTTGAGGGGGCTTCGGGGATTGAGTTTCTGCGCCAGGTTCGGGCCCGGGGGTTCACCTGTCCTGTGGTGATGATCACAGGGTATCCCAACGTAAAGACGGCTTCGGAGGCGGTGCGGCTTGGGGCGTTTGACTACATCCCCAAGCCTGTCACCAAGGATGCCCTTCTCAGGACAACCCGCCTGGCGTTGCAGCAGCGCAGCCTTCAGAAGGAGAAGGAGGCTGCGGAGGCGGAGAGGGAGCGGGTCCGGCACTACCTGGAGACGATTTTCAGGAGCGTCCGGGACGCCATTGTCACCGTGGATCTCGATTTGCGCATCGTGGAGTTAAACATCGCCGCCAGGCGGTGTTTGATGGATTTTATGCCCGAGCTTCCCCCTGGGGCCCTGATCGGCGCTCTACCCGGATCACTGGGAACCGCATGTCTCAATGATGCGGAGAAGGTCATAAAGACAAGGCAGGATGTCCCGGAACACAGGGTAGAGTGCTTGAAGCCGGACGGCAGCCAGCGCGTGCTCAGCGTGAGCGCCGCCCCCTTGGAAGACGGGCGTGGCAATTTCCTTGGCGCCGTCCTGGTCGCCCGTGACATGACCCGTCTTGACGAACTCGAGCGGCGAGGGCAGCGGTTGCGATTTCACAGGATGATCGGGCGCAGTCCTGCCATGCAGATGGTCTACACGCTGATAGAGAATGTCGGGAAAGTGGACACCACAGTGCTTATCACCGGTGAAAGCGGCACTGGCAAGGAACTCGTGGCCGACGCCCTGCACGCTGAGAGCCCCCGGCGAAACCGGCCACTGGTCAAGGTCGATTGTACTGCCATACCCGAGGATCTTCTCGAGAGCGAACTCTTCGGGCACAAGAAGGGCGCCTTTACCGGCGCTGAACAGGACAGGATGGGCCGGATCCTTCAGGCGGACGGCGGGACTCTTTTTCTGGACGAGATAGGCGATATTTCGCCGAGGACCCAGCTCCGCCTGTTGCGCTTTCTCCAGGAGCGAACCTTCTATCCCGTCGGTCGCGATCAGCCTATCCGGGTGGATGTGCGTCTGGTTGCGGCCACCAATGCTGACCTCAAGAAGAAGGTGCAGAGAGGTGAGTTCCGGGAAGATCTCTATTTCCGTCTCCGGGTGGTGGACGTCATGCTTCCGCCGCTCAGGGAAAGGAAGGAAGACGTCCCCCAGCTGGTCGAGCACTTCCGCCGCCGTTTTCAGGAAATGCTGGGCAAGGAGATTACAGGCGTTTCCGATCAGGCTCTGGAGTGTCTGGAGAATTATCAGTGGCCGGGCAACGTCCGCGAGCTCGAACACGTCATCGAGCGGGCCTGCGTGCTCTGCCCGGGCCCCACTATATCCACAGAGCATTTGCCGCCGGAAGTCTGCAGTGCCGCTGCTTGCCCGGTGGATCTTCCCCCACAGGAGGCCCCTGCAGAACCCAGCTCTGCAGTCCCGGTCTTCGACACCGGTCCCGAGATGGGTGAGGTCGAACGGATTCTCCACGCGCTTCGAAAGACAGGGGGCAACAAGGCGAAGGCGGCACGGCTTCTTGGGATTGACCGGAGCACCCTCTACAGAAAGATCAAAGAGAACCGCATCGACGCGTCCGCCGTGGCGGTGGAGTAATTCGCCGTTTTGCCACAGAACTGTTGCAACGGAAATGTCGTGTGCAACGTGGCGGTGCCGCAGGTCCCCGACTTCACTTTCACGCCTTCAGTCCGGCAGTTTCCTAACCCTAGCGGCCTGAAAAGACAAAAAGGTATTCATCCCGGATCCCTCTTCCCGCCGCCGCCCCAGTGAGGTCGGCAGCGTGAGGACGCGTTCTGTACCATCATGTCTTTCGTATTGATTTTAGTATGTTGAGATTTGCTGGACGGGGGGATGTTGATACCTGGCACCTTTTGTGCAAAACGGCATCGCATGGCCCAAGTGCGGAGGGGGCTGATACCAGTCGTCGAGGGGAGAGGACACCATGAATACGATGGAGCACAACGTGAGGGTTCCGTGCCATGATGACCCTATTGGGGCCCCTGACGCGATGCTGGAGGCGTCGCGCGTGACCGTTGCGCTGATGGGGGTCACGGCAGGGTTGTTGGGCGTGTGGGGGTTGCTGTGCATGTTCGGAGGGCTCTTTGAGAGCAGCGGGGCAGGGCATTTCCTTCAGGGTTGGCTGCTGGCCGTCACCGGGAAATGAGCGAAGGTCTGGACAACAGGTATGCGATACAATAAGGAGGATTGTGAGATGCAGAAGAGTACGACGAGAAGGACAGGGCCTGGATTGATGCTTGGAATGATGCTGTTTGCCGGGGCAGCCGTGGGTATCTGGTCCGCCGCAGCCTTTGTCGGCGCCCTGGGTCAGGCTAACTGGCAGGTCGGTGAGCTCCTGAGACAATACATGGTAGCCACCGGGCTCATCAGGGAACACCATACTCTCGTGGATTTCTACACGCATATCAAGGGCGTCGAATACATCATATGTGCCGCTTTTTTCGTCGCCTTCCCCATGTTGTACAAGTATCTGAACAATGTACCGGTCTCGCAGGGGGTGGAGACACAGAGCTAAAGCCCCCGGGGACGTACAGGGCCTGGAGGGCCATGGTGTGGCTTCCAGGCCTTTTTTGGACGGTCCGGGTGACTATCCACTTAAATCACGTGGACGGTGCGTTTGTGAAGATTGATAATGACGCTGAAGAATTTTTTCCAGCCTCTCTCGCGGAGTTCGAGGATGCCTTCCATACGGAGGAGGCGTGCCGGGAGTACCTTCTGAGGGTCCGTTGGGGTACGGGTTTTTTTTGCCCGGCGTGCCGGGGGACAAAAGTTTGGGTGAACAACCGGAATCTGATCGTGTGTTCCCGCTGTGGGCTTCAGACGTCGCTGACCTCAGGCACTGTCATGCACGGGACCAAGAAGCCCCTGCAGACGTGGTTCAAGGCTATCTGGTGGATCTGCTCGCAGAAGGCCGGCGGCAGCGCAAGGGACCTCCAGAGACTGCTCGGCGTCGGCAGTTATCAGACCGCTTGGGCCTGGTTTCAGAAGCTCAGGCGGGCCATGATTCTTGCGGACAGCGAGCCGTGTGCAGGTACGGTTGAAATCGGCCACGCGGTGATCGGCGGGACCGAGGCAAAGGTTGCTCACCGTGCCATGACAGAAAAGGCGAGGGTTGTGGGCGCCATCGAGGTGGTCCGCCCGCCCGCGTCCCTGGCGGGGAGGCTGCGGATGCGCCATGTAGCCGATTTCAGCTCGCGGAGTCTGGTGCCTTTTGTGCTTGAAAACGTGTTCGCCGGCAGCCGTATAATCACCGTCCGATGGGAAGGATACGCCCCGTTGGGAGGGCTTGGATACGTGCACGAAATGCCCGGGGAAGACGGACTCAGGGCAGGCGGGTCGAGGGTCGCCCTCTCCCATGTGAACATGCAGATAATGCGGTTGAGGCAATGGCTGCTCTCAACGCACGGCGGCGCGGTTACCGGAAAACACCTCCAGCATTATCTGGACGAATTTGTCTTCAGGCACAATTGGGGGGACGGACGTTCCCCGTCTAAGATCTTCCACAGGATGCTGCAGGGGACAACCAAGAGAACTGCGGTGCCCTACTGGAAGTTGGTCGGGCGGACGTCTCCGGGACAGCCGCTCCATTCCACGGGAATCGCCAAAAAATGAGCAGGGTACTACCGAGAACCGGGCGCCGCCGGAGGCCGACCGCAGTCGGTCTCGCGGATCCACGCTCCACAGCAAGGGGGAGGTGACGGGGTGGAAAATTATCTAAGGAACGCCATGATAGCCTTTGTGGTGACGGTGGTGGGTGTGGTGGTCTACAACATCTGGTCACTGGAGAACACTCCACCCGCCCTCAGTTATTCGGAATTCCTCGCCAGCATTGAGGACGAGCAGATCAGGAAGGTGCATATCAGGGGCGGTCAGATCAACGGGGTGGACATCTTCGATCGACCTTTCACTACCTATGCCCCGGATGTTCAGCAGATCATTCCGCGACTGGTGGAGAAGAACATCCAGGTCACAGCGGAAGATGACCGCCCCTCAGGCCTTTCGTCCATTCTCATCAGTATATTGCCCATGCTGGTCATTTTGGCTGGGTGGGCGATTTTTCTGAAGATGAGGGGTTCCAAGTCTTCGAGTTTCTCCAAGAGCAAGGCAAAGATCTTTGCCACCGGCGGCAAGCGTATAACCTTCGACGACGTGGCAGGCATTCCTGAAGCCAAGGAGGAGCTGGTCGAGATCATTGATTTTCTCCAGAATCCGCAGAAGTTCAGCAGGCTGGGCGGCAAGATTCCCAAGGGTGTCCTGCTGCAGGGCCCTCCAGGCACGGGAAAGACCATGCTGGCCAAGGCGATTGCGGGAGAGGCGGGGGTACCCTTTTTCAGCATCAGCGGCTCCGATTTTGTAGAGATGTTCGTGGGGGTCGGGGCCTCCCGGGTGAGGGATCTATTCAAGCAGGCGAAGCAGAACGCGCCGTGCATTATTTTTATCGACGAAATCGACGCGGTGGGCCGCCACAGGGGAGCCTCCGGGAGCCTTGGAGGCCAGGACGAGCGGGAGCAGACCCTCAACGCCTTGCTGGTGGAGATGGATGGATTCGAGTCTGAGGATACCGTCATTCTGGTTGCGGCAACCAACAGGCCGGATGTGCTCGACCCGGCGCTTCTGCGCCCGGGGCGTTTTGATCGCCAGGTCACCATCCCACTTCCCGATGTCAAGGGCCGGAGGCAGATCCTCGAAGTGCATGCAAAGAAGGCCGTGTTGGGAAGAAACGTGGACCTTGACGAGGTGGCGCGGATGACGCCGGTGTTCAGCGGGGCGGAACTCGCGAATCTGGTGAATGAGGCTGCCCTGATGGCTGCAAGGAAGGAAAAGAATGCCATCGATATGATGGATTTCGAGCAGGCCAGAGACAAAATTCTCATGGGAATAGAGAGAAAGAGCGTCATGATCAGCGAAAAGGAGAGGAAGACGACAGCGTACCATGAGGCCGGCCACGCAATCGTCGCCAGGATTCTCCCAGAGGCGGACCCGCTGCACAAGATCAGCATCATCCCGAGGGGCCGCGCCCTGGGGGTGACACAGCAACTCCCCCTGGACGACCGCCACACCTATTCCAAGGAGTATCTGATCGCCAGGATTAAGATCCTCTTGGGCGGAAGGGCGGCTGAAGAGATAGTGCTGAATCAACAGACAACCGGGGCAACCAACGACCTCATGGCCGCTACGGAGATCGCCACGAAGATGGTGTGCGAGTGGGGGATGAACGATGTGGTCGGCCCGGTAACGTATATGAGGGAGAGTCAGGGCTTTCTGGGCGGATCCGGCGTGCACCGCCAGGTCAGCGAGGCCACTGCGCAGAATATTGATCGCGAGATCAAGAAGCTCATCGAATATTGTTATGAAGAAACGTTGAATGAATTACGGCAAAAGAGCTCAATGTTGCATAAACTTGCAGAAGTTCTATTAGTTCACGAAACGATTGATGCGGATGAAGTTGATATAGTGGTCGAATGTTATTACAAGGACATTGCAAAAGCACAGAAAGAGAGGGAGGATTTGCAAAAAAGGAAGGTAGAGTTGGTAAAAAATTTACCAAAAAATAAAGAAGCTGGATAGAAATATATTGTTAATATAAATCAATATTATCAACAGAGATCAGAAAAGGAGGTGATCTCAAAGGCCACAATGGGAATTCAGGAATAATTATAAAGAGTTGGAAGAAACAAGGAGAAGGGAGATGCATAACGTTCAGAAGATTCTTGCAGTGTTGGTGGTGATGCTGGCCGTGTGCGGGTTTGGGGCGCGCAGCTCGGTTGCCATGGATGCCTCGGACGCCCCGGAGACCGTTGAAATCGGTGTTCTTGCTGACCTTTACGAAAAGGTGGACTTCGGCCATTCCTTGCACGTGGAGGCCATCGGCGGGGATTGCGCGGTCTGCCATCATCACACCACCGGGGGCCGGCCTGCGGATCCGAAGTGTGCGAGATGCCATGCGGACAGCAAACCTGCCGAGACCGTCGCCTGCCGTGACTGTCATGCCCTCAAGCCTTTCGACGCCGAACACATCGGGCGCATGGCAGTGAGAGCCGAGATCTACCACGTGGACAAGCCCGGCCTGAAGGGCGCCTATCATTTGAGTTGCATGGGATGTCACCAGGAGGTTGGCGGACCTTCCGGGTGCCAGGATTGCCATGCCAGGACCGAGGCCGGCGAAAAACTGTTTCATGCCGGACGATTCGCGCCTTCAGGAGATCATGGGGAAAGGGCCCATTGAGCCTGGTGGGTTTCTGACAATAACTCTGTTAACGCTTCCGGAATACATACGGAGGAGGGATCCATGAAGAGAATAAACCGCAGAAATTTTTTGAAAGGGACATTTTTCGGGGGGGCGGCGGCTTCCCTCGGGCTTGCCCGAAAGTCATCCGCCGCGGCCTTCGAGGGCTATCCCGAGGGGATGGGAGTTCTTGTGGACCTCACCCGCTGCGTGGGCTGCCGGAGTTGTGAGGCGGCTTGCAACAAGGAACAGGGCCTGCCCGAGCCTGAAAAGTCATTTGACGATTACTCGGTGTTCGACGAGGTCCACCATGGACAAAAACGCCGGACGGACGAAGGGGCATACACTGTGGTGAATCGGTACGATGTCCCTGGACAGGACCATCCGCTGTTTCGGAAGATTCAGTGTAATCACTGCAATGAGCCGGCGTGCCTGACGTCGTGTTTCGTGAACGCATACACGAAGACCCCGGAAGGGGCTGTCATATACGACCCGTCGGTGTGCGTGGGCTGCCGCACTTGCATGGTGGCATGTCCGTTTTATATCCCCACATTCAAGTATTCCAGCGCCTTCAGCCCGAGGATCATGAAATGCGTCTTTTGTTACGACACCCGTCTCAAATACGGCAGGCCGCCTGCCTGTGTCGAGGCCTGCCCGCAGGAGGTGATGACTTTTGGCCGTCGGCGGGACCTCATCAAGATGGGTCATGAGCGCATCAAAGAGAATCCCTCAAAGTACGTGGATCACATCTACGGGGAGCACGAGGCGGGTGGAACGGCCTGGATGTATCTGTCCGGTGTGCCTTTTGATCAGGTGGGTATGGATACCCATGTACCGAAGGAGCCGATTCTCAATTTCGTGAAGGATTTTCTGGGGGTGGTGCCCATGGTCCTGGTGATCTGGCCGGCACTCTTCGCGGGCTTCCATCTTTTGGCCACCAGGAAGGACGCCCTGACAGGGCATGGACACTCTGAGAAGGATGGGGAGGATCAAGGGCGATGAAAGGATTGGTGAGACAGGCAACGAACCTTTTGGGGACCGATCGAGATACGGAATCCGGCACTGCGTCCAAGGCAATGAAGGTGCTGGTAAGGGAATCCAGGCATCTCCCCGTGCTTTCCCACCGCAAGGAAGACGGGACCCGTTGGACCCTGAAGGAGAAACTCCTGCTGGGGCTCACGCCGCAGCAATATATGGGGCAAGCCCTCAAAAATCCGGTGAACTGGGTGCTCGCCGCTATTTTCGTAATCGGGGTACCCCTGTTGATGCAACGATACATCGTCGGATTGGGGGCGGTGACCCATTCATCAAATGACTATCCGTGGGGTCTTTTCCTCGGGTTCGGCCTCTTCTCCATGGTCCCGTTGTCAGCTTCCGGCTTCATGCTGGGGACTTCCGTGGAGGTGTTCGGCCGTCACGATTTTCATCCCATCGAGCGATTGGCGTTGCTCAACGGCCTGCTGGGGTATTTTTTCGCCGTCGTGTACCTCATGGTGGACCTCGGCATGCCCTGGCGCATAAGCTATCCCATGTTCATCTCGCTGGGCCCGGCCGCCGTACTCTTCCTTGTGGCCTGGCATGTCGCCACTTATCTCTCGGTCCAGATCGCCGAGATCTCTCCGGCTTTCTTTGAATGGATGGGATGGGAAAGGCCTAAGCGGTTTGTCAGGAGCATTATACTGGGGCTCACCATCGCCGGCATCATCCTCTCCACTCTGCATCAGGGTGCTCTTGGCGCCCTGTTTACGTACGCTCCTGCAAAGGTGCATCCCCTGTGGTATTCGGGTTTTCTCTGGATTTTCTTTTTCTGCTCTTCCATAGCCGCCGGTCTTTCCATGGTCATCGCGGTGAGTACGCTGTGCAAACGGTTCATGCGCTGGCGCTGCGATTCGGAATTCCTGGACAACGTCGATGATCTCACGCTGGGTTTGGCGAAGGGCGCCGCGCTGGCACTGGCCACCTATCTTGTGCTCAAGTTGATCGGAGTCGCCCATGACAACGAATGGGCGTACCTGCTGACCGGCTGGGGTCAGTATTTTCTGCTGGAGCTTCTTGTCGGCACAGTGGTTCCTCTGGTTCTGTTTTCTGTGGCGATCAAGAACCGCAATGTCGGCCTGGCTCGGTTCACCGGCTTTCTCACCGTGGGCGGGATCATATTGAACCGGATCAATACCGCCCTTGTGGCTTACAACTGGAAGCTGTATCAGGAGATTCCCCACTGGAAGGAAGTGGTGGTCGTGCTCACTGTTTTCGCGGTCTATTTTGTGACGTATCGTGCTATCCTGTACCGGTGGCCCATTCTCTATTCATGGAAAGATCAGAGTTCTGGCTGATTGCCAGGCTCCATTGTATATGGATGGAACATGGGGAGTTCGAGGCAGGGCCGCAACTCCCCATGTTTTCTTCAGGAGACCCAAATGATCCTCCCGCTGAAGAAGGTTGTCTTTCTGTCGGCTGTGATGAGTTCCGTTGTGCTCGGCATTGCGCTCCTGTTCGGAATCCGGCAGTACTCCCTCCAGAGCCACTATGAGAACGTCATAGGGCGCAGTGAAAGGTTGATTTTTCAGTTCACAACCATCCGGGAGCACATCACCGAGTCCCTTCTCGGCGGAGAGCGTTTGAGCCTGGAGGAGATTATCCAGGAGGTTCAGGCACTGAACGCGGATATCTCCGGGATCATGGACGATATCCTCATCCCGGATGAGTTCAAACTCACGTTCATTTCGCAGATGGATCTGGCCGAGATGGCGCTCCTGCTGCGGAATTTGGCCAGCGACAAGGCGAACCGGGAGACGGTTCTCAAGCTCAATAGGGAAACCCGGCTTCTTACCGAACGGCTGATGCGCTTCGACCGCATTATCGTGAACCACGCCAAGACCCAGCTGGTGGGATTTCAGAAGGTCGTAATAGGCAGTCTGGCGATTATCGTCTTTCTGGTAGCCGCCATCCTCATGTTGCTCAACAGCCGTTTGGCCATTCCGCTCCTTGAGCTATCCCGGCAAGTGCGGGAGATAGGAGCCGGAACGCGAGAAACGGTGCGTGTAAGGCGGGCTCGGGGCGACGTGGCTGAATTGGCCGAGTCCTATAACGAGTTGGTGGCGGCGCGCCGGATGATCGAGGCGGACCTGGAGAGCCGCCACCGCCTTCTGAAGGCGGTGGCCAAGGTGAACGAGACCATTGCAAGGTCGGCATCGAGGGAAGCCCTGTTCAACGGCGTGTGCCGGGCGCTCCTGTCGAACGAGGATTATTGTCTCGTTTGGGTCGGCCTTCCGGACCCTGAAAGTCGGGATGTTCTGCCTGTGGCGGCCGACGGATGTACCTCCATGGATAACAGGCAGTGCGATGAATGCATGGCGGTGCTCCTCACCTCGGTGGAAGAAAAGGGAATCCAGTACAACGCCGCCGCCCAGGCCCGGGAGAGTCGGAAGCCGGTGGTGCTGCGAGATATCCTTGAGGATGTCCCCATGGGCCCATTCAAGAACACCCCCCTGGCCAAGGGATACGCCTGCGTTGCAGCGTTTCCGATCATCGAGGGTGAAACCCTCCACGGAATCATCAATGTGTATTCAAGCCGGCCGGGCTGTTTCGCGGAATACGAGTGCGAGGTTCTGGAGAAGGTGGCCGGAGAAGTGGCCGCGGCCATGGCCTGTGTGGAAAAGAGCAAAGCCCTGGATTACAAGAACAATCTGATCTGCCAGCTCGTTCAGTCCCTCCACGGCGTGGTGGTTTCGCTTGCGCGCACAGGCGAGATAATATCCCTGAATCCCGAGGCGGAACGACTTACGGGGTACCTCAGCAAGGATGTGCAGGGCAAGGATTGGGTGGCGGTATTTGCCCCTCCCGGGTGGCAAGCGAGACACGATGAGTTGATCCGCGCTTTCGGCCAGAATGATGTGACCGAGATCGACGGAGAGCTGGAGGTGCTCTGCCGGGACGGCGGAGTGCGGTTGCTCAGGTGCCATTTCTTCAGTGCCGAAGGTCATACGGGAGACAGGCAGGGGATTGTGCTTGTGGGGGATGATATCACCGAGCAGCGGGCGCTGGGCCAGTTGTCCGGAAATCTTGAGGCCCAGCTGAAAGGACTTCTGGAGGCCGTAGAGAGCCTTATTTTCATTCTAACGCCCGAGGGGGTTATCATAAATGCAAACCCCTTCGCAGCCGAGTCGGTCACCGGGGGAAGCACGGAGGGCATTGCGGGCCGTCCCGTCTGGCAGGTCCTCGGGGCGGGCCGAAAACGCATCGAGGAACTCCTGAGGGATCTCATGGCCGGGAAAGACGTGCCGCCCTATGAAGACCGGTTCGAGGCCCTGCCGGGAGAGTATCGTGTTACCATGAAGCCGATTTTCGGGAGTGGAGGGGCTCCTCACTCCGTGCTTCTGGTGTTGAGAGACGTTCAGGAGGAAAAGGCGAGGAAGGCCGTTGCACTCAAGGTATGCCGGCTTGCCTCCATCGGCGAACTCGCCGCGGGCGTGGCCCATGAAGTCAACAACCTGATCAATGGAATCATGAACTACGCTCAGGTGTTGATCGATCAGGCGAAGGATGCCGGCTGGAGATCCGAGGATGCCGGGCTTCTTGAAAGAATCGTGAGAGAAGGGGAGCGGATCGCTGACGTGGTCGGACAGCTCCTAGCCTTTGCGCGGGACCGGGGGCAAAAATCCGAAAAGGTTCGGATGGAGGATCTGGTGGCCGAGTCCCTTTCCCTTATTGCCCATCAGTTGCGGAACGAAGGCATAAAGGTGACGATGACTTTTCCAGAGGATATCCCGCCGGTACACGTGAGTTTTCAGCAGATGCAGCAAGTCTTCCTCAATCTTTTGAGTAACGCCAGGAACGCTCTGAATGTGCGGTATCCAGGACAGGATGAGAACAAGAGACTGGAGATCAGGGGCGAGGTGACCCAGCGAGACGGCGGGCGGTTTCTCTCAGTCTCTTTGACCGACTGGGGCGGAGGGATAGAGGAAGCTGTTCTGCCCCACGTCTTCGAGCCGTTTTTTTCAACCAGGCTGCCGGAAGAGGGCATCGGACTCGGCCTGACCATCAGCCGTGAGCTGGTGCGTGACCACAACGGCGAACTTCGGCTGGCATCGACGCAAGGCGACTGTACCACGGCAACGGTCGAATTGCCCTTGGATGCCGGATAACGCCTCTCCGGCCGCGTCCAACTCCTTTACTCCCCGTGGTTCCGCATGCCTTACATGAAAGAGGCGGCTTGGCCGTATTGGCACATTTCTGTCGCAACGTTGTTGTGGCATGCGACAGTCGATTTTTGGGGTCAATATTGAGCCATGTGCCGGTCGAGGATTTCTGCGCAGGCTTTATTGACCTGAGTGCAGCTGCATCCCCATCCTTAAGATCGAACCCCAGAAGTTGCTGAAATTTGATGCCGCTCAAAATAACGCAGATGCGAGGCGCAAGATTTCCAGGGAATAAGAGTAGTTAGGCATAGCTGCCATGACGAGGAATTAGAAGCAACGTCACAATGGTGGATTTTCACGGCATCACACCAGGGAACATTGGTTTGACAGCAGTCATCGCCGCCAACTGGCACGGAGTGCCCGACTTCTTCAGGGGGCCGGAGACAGGGAGCAAAGCAGGCGCAGCGGACAAATAGAGAACAAGATCGGGCTGATGACTTCATTCGGTGGGAAACTCTTCATGTGGTACTTTTTATGCATAGAAAGCTTCATAAAGTCCGGTTGGAGGGCGAGGCACTTCAAGCAGAGCGGATCAAGAAGGGGGACGCCATGAAAACGACAAGAATCGCAGGAAAGACCATAGATCAGGCCCCGGAGTCCACAAGTTCGGCGGGAGTCGACTATGAGGTTTCCCGGGTGGTTCTGGGGGTGGGGGCCATGATGGCGGGGTTGGTTGGTCTGTGGGGTTTTGTTTGTCTGATCAGTGGACTGATCAATTCTGGAGGAATCCAGGGGGTGGTGACGGGATGGATCTCTGCGGTCACCGGGTGGTGATTTTCGGTTCCGGGACAGAGATTTCGGCTGCGAGTCAGCCGTGAGGAGGGCGATCATGGCCGGTGCGATGAGAGTTACGGGATCGAAGGTGTTCATGTATCTCGGTGCTGCGGTTGGGGTATGGTCCGGTGCGGCGTTCATCAGTGCCCTCGGGCATGCGGACTGGCAGGTGTCCCAGGTGTTGGGGCAGTATCTGGTAGCGATCGGCGTAGTCAGGGAGTTCAATACTGCGGTTGACTTTTACACCCACATCAAGGGGATTGAATACGTGATCTGCGCTGCGTTCTTTGTGGCCTTTCCGTTCTTCTACAGGTACTTGAACGCTCCGGCGCGAGCAATGAACCGGTAGAGCTTGAGAGAGGGGGGCGCCTCCTCAGGCCCGGGGACTGTGGCGGTCCCCGGGCCTTTTTTGTTCACCGCATCCGGGTTGGAAAAGTATTGTGTGGCACAGAGGTGTGTTGCAGTGTGGCGGAAATGAAACAGAAGCGTTGCAGAAGATATGTTGCATGCTGGTGTGGCAAGGGGGAATCATTTCGGTCATCCAGTGCGGATGCCCAGACCGTTTGGGGCCTGGGGTGCAGGATTCACACGGATCGCAGAGTGCGCGAAAGTTCATATTTTCAGTCTGTTATATCAGTTGCGCCGCTGTTTTTGGGGTGCGGATCCACTTGAGGTGTTGCAGTATTTTTAACGAGTGAAAACATTAAGTTAGCTCCATAGAAAGGCGTGTTGTTTCAGGGCTGGCACCTTTTGTGCAACATTCGAAAGACGAATGCAGCAAACAGAAATGAACCGCAAACAGACAGTTTCGCCATATTTGATAAAGGAGGCCCCACATGAAAGCAATCAAGACAACCCACAATGAGACACACGGAGCAGAAGCGAGGATCGAGGTCAGGACGATCGGTGACGAGGGTTCGATGGTGGTGGTGGGCATCGGGGCCGTGACGGCAGCGTTGGTAGGGATGTGGGGTTTTTGCTGCCTGGTTGGCGGAATCGTCAGCGCCGGCGGTGTGGCTGACCTCGCCCGCGGGTATCTGAGTGCGGTGACCGGTGGCTGATGGCAGCGGTGAATACAGAGATTTCGGCTGCGAGTCAGCCGTGAGGAGGGCGATCATGGCCGGTGCGATGAGAGTTACGGGATCGAAGGTGTTCATGTATCTCGGTGCTGCGGTTGGGGTATGGTCCGGTGCGGCGTTCATCAGTGCCCTCGGGCATGCGGACTGGCAGGTGTCCCAGGTGTTGGGGCAGTATCTGGTAGCGATCGGCGTAGTCAGGGAGTTCAATACTGCGGTTGACTTTTACACCCACATCAAGGGGATTGAATACGTGATCTGCGCTGCGTTCTTTGTGGCCTTTCCGTTCTTCTACAGGTACTTGAACGCTCCGGCGCGAGCAATGAACCGGTAGAGCTTGAGAGAGGGGGGCGCCTCCTCAGGCCCGGGGACTGTGGCGGTCCCCGGGCCTTTTTTGTTCACCGCATCCGGGGAGTGCCGTCCGGAGCGCGCCGGTCCTCGTATGGAGACAGAGGCATTCAACGGCGTTCATGATAGGGTTGTGCCGTGGATACAGACGAAGCGCGTGTTTTTGGCAACTGAGAAGGTTCTTGTCTTTGCGGCGTCTATTGCGGGCGGATGATGATTACGCAACGGTCCACTGCATCAATACTCAACCGTTGATTCTAGCAGCGGTTCTCTGAATTCACGAGGGGACAGTCTCGACGCACGGGGTCGTGCATGAGAATAGCCTTCTCCTGCTGTTTGCGTATTGTAAGGTTGTCCAGGAGGGCGCCCGTCGAGTTTGGTTTTCCGGAGGCAGGAATGGATCCGGTTCTCCTCAGTGCCTGAAACGCAATCAGCGTCTCAGTGCCACGTCGAAGGCGGCCTCTTCGGCCAAGTTGGCATATTTGAGTGCGGTGATCGCAGCCCTCTCCTGTTCCGTGAGGACAGAACAGTTATTCTTCACCACGCATACCAGGCAGTCACGGCACACGTTACCTGACCACCTGTAGTCACTCTCCTCCCGCGCAATCACCCAGCAGGGCCTTTCGGGCTGGAGAAAGGCAGGGCAGTTTGCCTTGTTGGTTCCGCAGTTCATGATCATCCAACACGGCCAATCAGCAATATTCCGCATCGTATCCCCCTCCCCTAAGAGGAAATTGGGCTCAAGTTGCATTGTTCGCGGCTGCCCGAACTGTCTTTCAGAGAGCTGATCGTCCGATTCTAAGGCATTTCTTTTTTTGTGGCAACATCCCTTGTTTTTTTCTTCCGTCTTCTTGGGGCGTACCCCGTTCCGTCACCTTTACAGCACATCAGGCACGTCGGCCCGCGGGCGGTCAAATGCGATCCATGACACGGCGCCCGTCTGTAATAACGTTGGTTTTCCGCTCTTTCTTGAAATGTGCCGGCCAGGAAAGGCAGTGGGTGAGAATACAGGCCCCCACAAAAAGGTCTTCCCCCACCACGCCTTTGCTTGGGAGGCCCCACGAGGGCAGGCCGGCAATCAGCGTCTACTCATCAAGATCCAAAGACGGCCTTGATCCAGCCCTCGATCGCACCTGTCAGGCCGCCACAACTGCAGACCCCTCCGATGAGACAGAAAAAGCCCCACACGCCCACGAGGAGGGCCAAGATGACGCCTATACCGAGCGCAAACCTGGATATCTCGAACACTGGAGACCCGGTGGCACTTCCGGCAGCTCCAGTTTCACTTTTCGTTGCTGTTTTGCTCTTTTTCATGGAATTTCCTCGTGTCGGGTCAATGCTGCGTACTTTTCATCCTGAAGTCCTGTTTTTTTGTTTCGCAGAGGCTTCCTGGCGTTCGGCACGGCCTGCCGCAAGCGACCACCTGACGCAGAGTATGCATTTGATGTTTCAGCCCCGTACCGGGCGATCCAAGCAGGAATCAGTCGATACGGGGCCCATTCAGGAGCGGTTGTGCCACGTCTTCCAGGGGCCGTTTGTTGTGGTCATGTCCTCGGGGGCGGCGGAGCCGCGTGTCCGTGTTCGTGCTCTTCCACCTCTTCCCACCCGTGCCACATGGGTTTGAAGTGCGCAATGGGCGAGTGGCCCATGGTGGCCAG
>Ga0209270_1000431_pt1 | contig 92793 bp, 97 predicted proteins | sample MTBAKSrepl1MetaG_FD_187456 | JGI IMG/M metagenome (GOLD analysis project Ga0209270, IMG submission 187456) | Enrichment culture microbial communities from Arthur Kill intertidal strait, New Jersey, USA, that are MTBE-degrading - MTBE-AKS1... | ecosystem: Environmental > Aquatic > Marine >...
GGCGACCGCACCAACATGCAGGTCGAACTGATCATCCCGGTCGCTCTCGAACAGGGCTCCAACTTCGCCATCCGCGAAGGTGGTCTCACCGTTGGCGCTGGTGTTATCACTGAAATCTTGGAGTAAAAGGAAAACCATGGCAAAGCAGAAAATTCGCATCCGATTAAAAGCATATGATCATCGTGTTCTTGATCAATCTGCTAAAAGAATTGTCGAAACCGCGGAACGCAGCGGTGCCAAAGTAGTTGGACCAGTGCCGTTGCCAACGAAGATCGAAAAATTTACCGTGCGAAGATCAACCTTTATCGATAAAGACTCACACGAGCATTTTGAGATCAGAACACATAACAGAATCATTGATGTTCTGGAGCCAGATGCAAAAACAATCGATATGTTGATGCGATTGAATTTACCTGCTGGTGTAGATATCGAAATCAAGATCTAAGTTTAGTGGCTGGTAAAAACAACGATTATATGGTATATTAATTCGGTTTTGGGTAACACCCAAATTGCAGCGCAAGAATGAGCATTTTAGCGACTGAAAAATAACCTAGTTTGCTGATGTTTCATTGACTGCGTTGTGAAAAGATGATGCAGCTTTGCCCAAGCTGACAGTCTTGAAAACAATGATAAGGAGAAAACTAAATATGTTCAAAGGGCTTATTGGGAAGAAGGTTGGCATGACCCAGATTTTCGACCAGGACGGCAATGCCGTTCCGATTACATTGATCGAAGCTGGGCCATGTTTTGTTACGCAAGTCCGGCGCGTTGATCGCGATGGCTATTCTGCAGTTCAGTTGGGTTTTGAAAAAGTTGAAGAACGAAAGTTATCGAATGGGGAAAAAGGTCACTTACAGAAAAACGAAATTCCGTTATTGCGACATCTGAGAGAATTCCGAGCGAAAACAATTGATGTAAAAGAAGGCGATGTGTTAGACGTCGGTCAATTTGCTGTGGGCAGCCATGTAGACGTAATTGGTTTCAGCAAAGGACGTGGTTTCGCCGGCGCTGTGAAACGCTATGGTTTTCGCGGTGGTCCAAAGACCCATGGTCAATCTGACAGAACTCGTGCACCAGGTTCACGTGGTTCTGGTACCACACCGGGACGTGTTTACAAAGGCTCACGTGGTCCAGGGCATATGGGTAACAACCGGATTACATCGCAAAACATTGAAGTCGCGTTTGTAGATGTGGAAAAGAACCTGCTTGGGATCAATGGATCTGTTCCAGGCCCCAAAGGTGGTTTAGTTGTAATTAATGAGGCAAGGAAGCAGTAAAAATCTGGAGTACAGATTCCGTTTAAATGGAGTTAATGATGAAGGTAGATTTAATTGATTTCAAGGGAAAGAAAATAGGCGATGTAGAGCTTCCTAAAGATATTTTTGAAGCCCCGATCAATATTGACCTGATGCATCAAGCCTATGTTCGTCAAATGGCAAATGCCCGTCTTGGAACGCATGAAACAAAAGTGCGTGGTGAAGTATCTGGCGGTGGAAAGAAACCCTGGAGACAAAAAGGAACCGGTAGAGCGCGTCAAGGGTCTTCGCGTGCGGCTCAATGGGTAGGTGGCGGTAAGATCTTCACACCGCATATGCGCAGTTATGATCAGAAAATGCCTCTTAAGATGCGCCGTGCGGCATTACGTTCTGCTTTGAGCGCCAAAGCCAGTGAAGGTGAAATAATCGTTATCGACGATGTAAGCATGGATGAACCAAAAAGCAAACAGCTTGCCCAGGCATTTGAAAAATGGGTTGGTCAGGATTCAGCTCTTTTAGTAATGCCAGACAAGAAGAAGACCGATGTATTCACTTCTGCTAAGAATCTAACAGAAGTAAAGGTGCTGCTTGCGCACTACCTTAATATTCGCGACCTTTTCACCTATGACCGCCTGGTCTTGGAGAAATCATCGATTGATGTACTTAAGGATTATTTAGGAAAAGGAAAGTAGCACATGAATACACCTTTCGATATATTGAAACGACCACTGGTCACTGAAAAAACTGCTTATCAATCCGGCAAACTGCATCAATACGTGTTCGAGGTGGATGAACGTGCGACCAAGGGCAATGTAAAAGATGCTGTTGAAAAAGCATTTGAGGTCAAAGTGTTAAAAGTAAATATCATCAATGTGCCGGCGAAGCGCGGTAGAAAAGCACGCAGCCGTCGCATGACCATCCGCAATTCTGCATACAAAAAAGCGGTTGTCACCCTAGCACCTGAAGACAGGATCGCTATCTTTGAGGGAGTTGAATAATGAGTGTAAAGGTATATAAACCAGTTACTCCCGGTCAACGTCATCGCACGGGAGCCACTTTTGAAGAAATAACAAAAATGACGCCAGAAAAGTCACTGACCGTTTCTCGTGGCAATAAATCTGGTCGAAATATGTATGGTCGTATCACTGTGCGCCATCGTGGCGGGGGTAGCAAGACCAAGATTCGTGTGGTTGATTTCAAACGTTCAAAGAGCGGCATTCCGGCAGTTGTCAGTGCTATCGAATACGACCCAAATCGCTCCGCTCGGCTGGCATTATTAACCTATGCTGATGGAGAAAAGAAGTACATCATTGCTCCACTTGGTTTGAAAGTTGGTGACAGTATCATGTCTGGTAGCCAGGCTGAAATTCGCCCTGGCAATAGCCTACCGATTGCCAATATCCCGGTAGGCACCATGATCCACAACATTGAATTGCAAGAAGGCAAAGGTGGGCAGATGGTCCGTTCTGCCGGAGCAGCAGCGCAATTGCTGGCGAAGGAAGGCGAATATGCACATTTGCGTTTACCTTCCGGGGAAGTTCGTCTGGTGCGGCAGAAATGCATTGCTACCATCGGGCAGGTCGGTAACCTTGAGCACAGCCAAATTCATCTTGGGCGCGCAGGGCAGAAACGTCATCTAGGTATCAGACCCTCTGTACGTGGAAGTGCAATGTCCCCGCGCGATCATCCTCATGGTGGTGGTGAAGGACGCTCGCCTATTGGTATGGCAGGACCGAAATCTCCCTGGGGTAAACCAACACTGGGTTATCGTACCAGAAAGAACAAGAAAACGGATAAATATATCGTTCGCCGCAGGCATGCTGCGAAGCGATAATAGAGCGAAGGATTAAGGAGCAAGCTATGTCTCGATCTCTGAAAAAAGGACCGTTTGTTGATCCGAAATTATTAAAGAAAATTGAGGAAATGAACACGAAGAATGAAAAAAAAGTCCTTCGTACCTGGAGTCGTGCCAGTACAATTTTCCCTCAAATGGTAGGCCATACCATTGCAGTGCATGATGGTAGACGACATGTTCCGATCTATGTTACAGAAAACATGGTGGGGCATAAATTAGGTGAGTTTGCCCCGACACGGCATTTTCGCGGACATATGGCAGAAAAATCTACCAAGAAAGATTAGGATATTAACATGGACGTACGTGCGGAATTAAGATATTGCCCAATATCGCCACAGAAAATGCGTTTAGTAATCGATGTGGTGCGTGGGCAAAAAGTAGAAAAAGCGATCACTGATCTGAAATTCTTGAATAAGGCATCATCTGAGCCTGTTAGAAAATTAATCGAATCAGCGACTGCCAACGCCGAAAACAATTTTGGTCTTGACCGTGCCAATCTCTTTGTCAGCGAAATCTATGCCGATGAAGCACCAACCCGAAAATGGCGACGATTTGGCGCGCGCGGGAGATTTAAACCGATCTTGAAGCGTTCATCACATGTAAGAGTTGTATTGAAAGATAAGGCTTAAAGGAAAGATTAGGAGAAATTATGGGTCGAAAAGTTCATCCAATCGGATTTCGCTTAGGGATCAACCAACCCTGGGAAGGGCGCTGGTATGCTGAGGGACAAAATTATATTAATCAACTTCACGAGGATTTTAAAATCCGTGAATTGGTTCGAAAAACTGCTGAAAAAGCTGGAGTTTCATTTATCGAAATCGAACGCTACCCCAGCAAGATCAAGATCGTGGTCAATACTGCCAAACCGGGTATTCTGATCGGACGCAAAGGTGAGACAGTGAAAACCATCCGGAAAAATCTGGAAGATCTGACAGGTAAGAAAATTGATCTTGAGATCAAGGAAATAGTAAATCCTGATTGCGACGCTCGTTTGGTTGCCGAAAATATCGCCAGTCAGATCACACGCCGTATCAGTTATCGTCGTGCCATGAAACGTGCTATCCAGCAAGCCATGCGCCAGGGTGCTGAAGGTGTAAAAGTCGAAGTTGCGGGACGTCTGAACGGTGCTGAAATGTCACGTTCGGTGTGGTTGCGTGAGGGGCGTGTTCCCCTGCAGACTTTACGTGCCAATATCGATTTTGCCCGTGATGAAGCTTTGACCACTTACGGTCAAATTGGCATCAAAGTATGGGTGTACAAAGGCGAAATCATGCCGGGTTCTGAAGAACAATTAGAAGAAACTGAAGGCGTTTACGTTAGCGAATAACCTGGCGTATCGTACTGGAAAGAGGAAATTATCATGTTGATGCCGAAACGTGTGAAATATCGCAAACAAATGCGTGGACGGATGCGTGGAAAAGCTATGCGTGGTGCCGAGATCTCATTTGGCGAATATGCCCTACAGGCATTGGAACCAGCATGGATCTCTGCTCGACAGATCGAATCTGCACGCCGTTCCATTGTCCGTAATCTGAAAAGACGTGGAAAAGTTTGGATTCGCATTTTCCCTGACAAACCGATCACCAAACGTGCTGCGGAATCCCGCATGGGTAAAGGGAAGGGATCAGTGGAATTTTGGGCTGCGGTTGTAAAACCGGGAAGAATCCTGTTCGAGGTAGGTGGAGTGGATCCTGATGTCTCGAAACATGCCTTGAAGCAAGCCTCCTATAAATTCCCGATCAGGACCAAGATCATTTCGCGGTCGGATATAGATGGAGAATAAAAATGAAGATTGAAGAAATTAGAAAATTCTCTGATGATGAGCTGAAGACAAAAGTATTCGATACGAAAAAGGAATATATGGAATTACGTTTTCAACATGTTTCAGGACAATTGAACGATACAAGCAAATTAAAACAAACTCGTCGTGACATTGCCAGGTTGGAAACCATTATTCGGGAACGAGAAATTAAAGTAGCTACGGAAGGTGAAAAATGACCGAAAGAAGAAGATTACAGGGTATTGTCACAAGTGACAAGATGATGAAAACGGTCGTGGTTCAGATTTCTCGGACCTATCGACATCCGATCTATCAGAAAGTAGTTCATGACTCCAAAAAGGTCATGGCTCATGATGAACTGGATTCAAAGGTTGGTGATGAGGTTTTGATTGTTGAAAGCAAACCCATTTCACACAAAGTACGTTGGGTTGTGCAAGAGATCCTGAAGAAGAGCGAAACTCAGGAAATCAGTGTAGAAGAGGGTTGAAATCATGATTCAACAAGAGTCTAGATTAAAAATTGCTGATAACACAGGTGCTCGAGAGATACTTGTGATTCATATTATGGGTGGATCACGCAGGAAATATGGGTATATCGGTGATGTGGTAGTGGGAACGGTCAAATCCGCTTCTCCACAAAGTGGTGTCAAGAAGAGCGAGATCGTGCGAGCTGTGATCGTGCGCTGTTCCAAAGAATGGCGACGTAGTGATGGTTCAACTATCCGCTTTGATGATAATGCCGCTGTCATTTTGGATGGCGAGACGCAAAATCCTAAAGGCACGCGTATCTTTGGGCCGGTCGCCCGTGAATTGCGTGAGCAGGGATATCTGAAAATCGTTTCACTTGCACCGGAAGTAATATAGGTTGAAGGCAGCAGGAGAATAGAATGAAACAAAAAATTAAACGCGGCGATCAAGTTGAAGTGATCACGGGCAAAGCTGTTGATAAGGGAAAACGCGGGGAAGTAATCCGTGTTTCAACCAAAGATCGTAAGGTTTTTGTGCAGGGAATTAACATTCGCACGAAACACCAGAAACAGGTCCAATCACAAGGAAAAAATATCAGCCCTGGTATTGTTAAATTTGAAGGTTCGATGGATATTTCTAATGTCATGCTTGTCTGCAAGAAATGTAATAAACCAACGCGAGTAAGCGTCAAGCAAGAAGGCGATAAAAACGTCCGGGTTTGCAAAAAATGCGGAGCAAAATTAGATTAGGGCAGCGGAGAAAACTATGAATGTATTAAAAGAAAAATATCAAAATGAAGTGGTCCCTGCACTAATGAAGGAATTTTCTTTGGCAAATGTCATGCAAGTACCAAAATTGGAGAAAATTGTCCTCAATATTGGCTTGGGTGAAGCTTTGGACAATCCGAAGGCAATGGATGCTGCAGTTGCAGACATCATGTCAATCACTGGTCAGAAACCAGTCATTACAAAAGCAAAAAAGAGCATCGCTAACTTTAAGCTACGTGAAGGACGTCTGATAGGAGCCAAGGTCACCCTGCGTGGAGAGAAAATGTGGGCATTCATTGACCGTTTGATCAATATTGCACTACCACGGTTACGAGACTTTCGTGGTGTTTCGGGTGATTCATTCGATGGACGAGGAAATTACACCCTGGGTTTGCAGGAGCAGTTAATCTTCCCTGAAATCGAATATGACAAAATCGATAAGGTACGCGGAATGGAGATCACTATTGTTACTTCCGCCCCAAATGATGAACAATCACTGGCAATGTTGAGTATGTTGGGAATGCCTTTCAGGAAGGTATAAAAGATGGCAAAAAAATGTATGCAGTATCGTGAATATGATAGAAAGTACCCTAACCAAGTTAGGAACCGCTGCAAGATTTGTGGTCGTCCCCGCGGCTACATTCGACGCTTTGGAATTTGTAGGATTTGTTTCCGGGAATTAGCCTTACAAGGAAAAGTCCCCGGTGTGACAAAATCATCATGGTAAAAACCATCCGGAGGTATTTGAATGAGTATAAATGATCCTATTTCTGATATGTTGACTCGCATCCGGAATGGAGTAGCCAATAACCAAACCGTTGTTGCGATGCCTGCTTCCAAAATGAAAGCAGAAATAGCCAGAATATTAAAAGAAGAAGGTTTTATCTCTGCTTATGAAGTGGTAGATGGACCAAAAGTTCCACAAAAGATTCTGCGCATCAATTTAAAATACGTCGGAGAGCGCCGGCAGCGTAGAGCTGTCATTACCGGATTGGTTCGTATCAGCAAACCGGGACGTCGCATTTACTCACAGAAAAAGGAAATTCCCTGGGTGCGATCTGGAATGGGTATTGCGATCGTTTCAACACCAAAAGGCATTATGACCGGTCAAGAAGCCCGCAAAAACAATGTGGGCGGTGAAGTTCTCTGCAAGGTATGGTAGGAGGTATGAAGTGTCACGAATTGGTAAATTACCGATAACTGTACCCACTGGAGTGCAGGTCGACCTGGAAGGAAAGAATGTTAAAGTAAAAGGCCCAAAAGGCAGCATGGAATTTGAGTATTCTGATCTGGTCGATGTAAAGAAAGAAGAAAACAATATTGTTATCACACGCTCGTCTGATGCTAAGAATGTGCGGGCGCTACATGGTACAACTCGTGCTCTGATCCAGAATATGATCACCGGAGTGCACAGTGGTTTTCAAAAAATTCTGCAGATCGAAGGCGTGGGCTACCGTGCCGAAAAATCTGGTAATAATGTAACCATTTATGTTGGTTTTTCTCACCCAGTGGTGGTGAACCCACCTGAGGGTATCTCATTTGATGTCGACGAGAAAGCAAAGACAATCACTGTCAATGGTTATGACAAACAGGTTGTGGGGCAAGTTGCATCAGAAATTCGCAAATTACGTCCCCCTGAGCCATACAAAGGCAAAGGAATCCGCTACAGTGACGAGCGCGTACGCCGGAAACCCGGTAAATCAGCTAAAGTTGGAGCTTAGGAAATTCAGTCCGGGAAGGTTTAAGAGATGGCAAATAAATCGAGAAATGAAGCTAGACTAAAAAGGCACAATCGAGTTCGTAAGAACATTTACGGTGTTGCAGAAAGACCACGGATGAGTGTCTATAGAAGTTTGTCAGATATTTATGTTCAGGTGATTGATGATGATAAGGGTATGACCTTGGTTTCTTCTTCCAGCCTGGATAAGGAATTGAAGGGCAAACTCAAAGGAAAGACAAAGACCGAGCAAGCAATTGAAGTCGGCAAACTGGTCGCCTTGCGTGCCAAAGATAAAAAGATCACGGAAGTTGTGTTCGATCGTGGCGGTTACCGTTTTGATGGTAGAGTGAAAGCACTGGCAGATGCGGCACGCGAAGCCGGATTAAAATTCTAGCAGCGGCAAGAGCTAAGAAGAGGAATTGGAAAATATGGCATATCAATCAGTAGAGAAGGAATATGACGAGAGGGTAGTTGAGATCAAACGTGTTGCCAAGGTTGTAAAAGGCGGACGTAGATTTCAATTCCGTGTGGCTATCGTTGCCGGTGATAATAATGGAACCGTGGGACTGGGTGTGGGCAAAGCTAATTCAGTACCCGATGCAATGAAAAAAGCCACCTCACAAGCTCACAAGAACATGCGAAAAGTTTCCCTGGAAGGAACCACCATCCCGCATGAAGTGATCGGAAAAACTGCCGGAGCACGTGTGCTCTTAAAGCCCGCTTCACTGGGAACCGGTGTTATTGCGGGTGGCGGGGTGCGTGCCGTTCTAGAAGCTGCAGGTGTTCGCGATATTCTTACGAAATCCCTAGGGAGTGCAAATATCCTTAATGTGGTAAAGGCAACTTTCGATGCTCTGGATCAATTATATTCTCCAGCAGAATTAGCTGAAATGCGTGGAAAACCTGCTAAGGAATTGACTCCTTTCTGGGAAAGGAGAAGCAATGGCTAGGCAGACCTCTGCAAAAATATTGAAAATCACGCTGGTTAGGAGCCCAATCGGTAATACGGAACGTCACAAAGCGACTTTACGTGCTATGGGATTGCATCGTATTGGACAAACTGTTGAACAAAAGGATACCCCTACCATAAGGGGTATGCTCGCGAAAGTTAATCATCTTGTACAAGTTGAAACGCAGGAAGAAAAATGAAGTTACATGATCTAAAACCAAATCCAGGTTCTAAAAAAGAACGCACTCGAGTTGGTCGTGGTATTTCCGCTGGAAAAGGCAAGACCGCCGGGCGTGGTACGAAAGGACAGCGTTCTCGTACAGGTTTTGGCGGTAATTTGTACCGCCAAGGTGGGAACTTGCCCTTCTATCGGCGTTTACCATTCATGCGCGGTGAAGGTTTCACCCCACCCAATCAGGTTACATATAACGAAGTTAATATCGAAACCCTGGCAGAAAGATTCGCTGCTGGCGCTGAAGTAACCCCAGAGACATTAGCAGCACTCAACCTTCTTCATCAGAAGAAAAACCCGGTTGTTGTTTTAGGACGGGGCGATATTGACAAACCCCTCACTGTGAAAGTGCAACGGGTTTCCAAGTCAGCTCGTGAGAAGATCGAAGCTGCTGGTGGAAAAGTGGAAATTGTTGCATAAGTTGAGCTGGAAAAATAAAGGAGACCAAAGATGAAGAAATCAGCTTGGCGATACCTGTGGACTTCGAAGGATATTCGAAAGAAACTGCTGATAACCTTATTTATTTTGATACTGTACAGGTTTGCAGCAAATATCCCGGTCCCTGGGGTCAACCGCAGTGTGATTGGAACGATATTTAGTTCGACCAGTGCAGCTGGGAACCTGTTAAACGTCTTTGATCTGCTATCTGGTGGTACCCTATCGAACTTCTCGATCCTGGCGATGGGTGTTTATCCATACATTACAGCTCAGATCATTGTCCAGTTGCTCATTCCATTGATCCCATCCCTGCAGAAAAGAATCCAGGATAATCCAAAAGAAGGCAGAAAATTATCTGAGCGGTATACCATCTTATTGACCATTCCTTTATCCGGATTAAGCGCATTTGGGCAAATCCAGATCTTTCGCCAGTTAGCAGGGTCAGCGTCGATCTTTAATTACAGTTTTGGTCTGGCAGGATCAAGTTTGATACCGACTTTGACTACCATCATCAGCATGATGGGTGGAACTATGTTGGGCATCTGGTTAGGTGAATTGATCTCCGAATATGGCATTCCTAATCAAGGTCTTTCTTTGATCATTTTTGCAGGTATTGTCGCAAGAATTCCGCAGAGCGTTTACCAGATCATTGTCTCTGGCGAAAGTGTTGCTTTGTTACTTTCCATCATGGTCGTGATCTTGATTGTATCAATATTCGCTATTGTATATGTACAACAAGGTCAACGGAAGGTACCTGTGATCTTCCCGGGTCGGAGAGTTGGCAACAAGATGTCTATGCCGGTACGCAGCAGTTTGCCCTTGATGATCAACATGGCAGGCATGATCCCGTTGATCTTTGCACAAACTATCCTTTCACTGCCTGCAATTTTAGGACAATTTTTCGTAAATTCAAAGATAGCGTGGCTGGCAAGTATATCAAGTTGGTTAACAGGAACTTTCAATACCAATAGTGTTTGGTACGTTGTACTGTATTTCATTTTTGTAGTGGCGTTGACTTTCTTCTATACAGAAGTGCTGTTTGAGCAGCAAAACTACGGAGAGAACTTGAAGAAACAAGGTGCCCAAATTCCCGGTGTAGTACGTGGAGAACCGACCCAGCGTTATTTATTGAAAGTGCAACGACGTATCACTTTAGTAGGTGCTTTATTTTTGGCAGTTGTTGCTACTGCCCCATATGTCACACAAATGTTCCTTACAACTGGTGTAGCTTCTCAGTCAGGATTATTCCTGGTTACCACATCTGGTCTACTGATTGTAGTTGGAACAGTGCGAGACACATTCAATGTCATCGAAACCGAGCTGAAATTACACGGCTATGATGAAAAATTGATCAAAGGATAAGACAAGAACGATGGTAAAGTTCGTGGTTTTACTGGGACCCCCCGGAGCGGGAAAGGGAACACAAGCAGAAATCATGGCTAAGAAATTAGCCATCCCGCATATCTCCTCTGGGGATCTCTTTAGAGAGAATCTTAAAAATGAAACAGACCTTGGAAAGAAAGCTAAGGAGTTCATGGATGCCGGAAAATTGGTCCCGGACGAGATCACTATTTCTATGGTAGCAGAACGTTTATCACGTATTGACTGTAACCAGGGTGCAATTCTGGATGGTTTCCCCAGAACACCATATCAAGCTAATCAACTTGATATGATTTTAGCAAAAAAAGGGAATACCATCTGCTGCGTCCCATATATTATGGTATCCGATCAGGATCTGCTTGAACGACTTACTGGTAGATGGACATGCAAGGCTGCTGGGCACATCTACCACGCAAAGTTCAACCCTCCAAAAGATCCTGGTATATGTGATATTGATGGATCCTCCTTATATCAACGTGATGATGATAAAAAGGAGACCATCGAAAAACGGCTGGCTGTATTTCATGAACAGACCGCACCATTAATTGCCTATTATCGTGAAAAGAACTTGCTGGTAGAGGTTGATGGAACGCAACCGATCGAGCAAGTTACGACAGCCTTATTGAAAACCGTCACTTCTGTTGCATGATTGGACGGGATGATAAAAAATGAGTATAATAAAAACTTTGCGAAATAAAGGAGTTATTTAGATGAAGGTATCACCGTCTATCAGAAAGAGATGCGCGAAGTGCAAGATCGTCAAACGCAAACGCGTTTTATATGTTATTTGTGAAAACCCGAAACACAAACAAAGACAGGGATAAGAGAATATGGCAAGAATTGAAGGTGTCGACTTACCACGCAATAAACGTGTAGAAATAGGCTTACGATATATCTATGGGATCGGTCCTCAGACTGCCAGAACTATTCTGGCTGCCACGGAGGTCAATCCGGATACTCGTGTAAAAGACCTGACCGAAAATGATGTCAGTGCCTTACGTGATTTTATTGCAAAAAATTATACGGTGGAAGGTGATTTGCGTCGTGAAGTTCAGATGAACATCAAACGTCTCATCGAAATCGGATGCTACAGGGGCTTGCGTCACCGCAGAAGCCTACCTGTTCATGGACAGCGTACCCGCACCAATGCCCGTACTCGCAAGGGACCAAAACGCACTGTGGCAGGCCGTGGACGCCGCCGTGGGGCAACCAAGAAATAAAAGGAATTAAGAGGAAATATGGCTCAAGGTTCAAAATCATCTTCACGTAAATCAGCTCCTCGAAAGACAAAGCGGAGTTTATCTTCGGCTACGGTGCATGTTTTTGCATCTTTCAATAACACTATCATTACCGTAACCGATTCACAGGGAAATACGGTATGCTGGTCTAGTTCTGGGGCAGTGGGTTACAAAGGATCGCGAAAAAGCACACCCTTCGCTGCCCGTATTGCAGCGGAAGAAGTCATGAAAAAGGCAACTTCTATGGGCGTGGATCAGATCGATTTAATCATCAAGGGTCCTGGTCCTGGTCGTGAAAGCGCGATCCGTGCAATTCAATCAATGGGTATCAAAGTTACTTCTATCGAAGATATCACTCCTGTACCCCATAACGGCTGCCGTCCACCTAAGAAACGACGCGTGTAGTTTTAGGAGATTATTAAATGGCTCGATATACTGATTCAGTATGTAAGATTTGTCGCCGTGAAGGCGAAAAATTATTCTTAAAGGGTGAGCGTTGCTATACCCCTAAATGTGCATTTGAAAAACGTGCTTACGCACCCGGTCAGCATGGGAGAACCTCCCAGGCACGCCAGGGACGTATGTCTGATTACAGCCGCCAATTGCGTGCCAAACAAAAAGCACGTCAGGTCTATGGCGTTCTCGAAAAACAGTTCCGTCGCTATTTTGCGGTTGCGATCAAAAAACGTGGTCTGACCGGATTAAACTTACTGCAGACATTGGAATTACGTTTGGATAACGTGATCTATCGTATGGGACTGGCAGAAAACAGAGCGCAGGCTCGCCAGATGGTTTCTCATGGACATTTCGTTGTAAATGGTCGACGTACTGACATTCCATCCATGTTGTTAGAGTCTGGTGATGTAGTTACCGTACGTGAACAGTCTCGTGGAAACGGATTATTTAAGGATCTGGCTGAAAAAGCGGAAAAGAAGAATTGCGCTTTGTGGCTTGAACGAGATTTGAAAACATTTAGCGGTAGAGTTTTGCGGCTTCCAGAACGTGGTGAGATCGATGGAAATCTGGATGAACAATTGATCGTTGAATACTATTCACGGTAAACGATCGATTTAACGAAAAGAAGAGGGAAGAACTGTGGCTCATACAAAAATGGTTACTCCAATTTTGGAAAGGGAAAAGGAATCCCGCAATTATGGACAATTTTTGATCAGTCCCCTGGAGAGAGGTTATGGGGTGACAATCGGAAATGCTTTAAGACGGGTAATGCTTTCATCCTTAGAGGGAGCTGCAGTTACATCTATTCGCATTTCTGACACATTGCATGAATTCACCGATATCCCAGGAGTGCGAGAGGATGTTCTGCAATTCATGCTGCAGGTAAAACAAATCAGGGTCATCATACACGAAGGCGATATTGCCCACCTGCATCTGGATGTGAAGGGTGAGGGTGTTGTAACCGCGGCGGATATCCAAGTTCCATCCGAAGTTGAAATCGTCAATCCGGAACTGTATCTGTTCACCGTCGATGATCCAAAAGCAGAATTAACTGTGGAAATGACAGTGGAACGTGGTCGGGGTTATTCCCCAGCATCAACACGCAGCAGTGACAAATCGATCGGCGAACTACCGGTAGATGCGATCTACAGTCCGGTGTTGAAGGTTGGATTTGATGTTTCCAACGCGCGAGTAGGGCAAAGCACCAGCTACGATAAATTAACCATGGAAATCACCACCGATGGCACGCTTTCTCCTGAACAGGCACTTGGAAATGCCTCAAAGATCTTAATGGAACAATTAAGCCTGATCTCAGGTATTGAGGAAGAACTACTAGAAGTTTCCAAAGAACCTGAGGTAAAGGAAGTTGACCATTTACGCAGTGAGGCAGCTGACACACCGATCGAGAATCTTGATCTCTCGGTGCGGGTATTCAACTCGTTGAAACGAACCGGCATTACTAGTGTTGGGGACGTGCTTGAACTTTTGGATAAAGGTGAAGAAGCAGTGATGTCCATTCGTAATTTCGGTGAGAAAAGCTTAACCGAACTGCACGATAAGATGGTCGAGAAGGGTTTTTTACCCGATGAAAATGATAAGGAAGCGGAGAATTAGAAAATGCGACATCAGGTTGCTGGAAAGAAACTAAATCGAAATTCAGGGAATCGCAAAGCACTACGCAGTACCCTGATAAAGCAATTATTCACTTACGAAAAAATCAAAACAACTCGTGCAAAAGCAGAAGCAATTCGCGGTGAAGCAGAGAAAATGATCACTGTTGCCAAGAATAGCAACAAAGGCAGTGATATCGATAAAGTGAATGCACGCCGGTTGGTGGCATCCAAATTGAACAATGCGGAGATTGTAAAGCGTTTGTTTGATGATATTGCTCCTCGATTCGAAGAACGCAATGGCGGTTATACACGTCTTACAAAACTAGGTCCTCGTAAAGGTGATGATGCTGAAATGGTGCTTTTGGAACTGGTTGAGTCTGGCAAGAAGAAATAGTTAAGGATTGTCCCGCAAGGGAATGGAACATTACCAACTTATTATTGCGTACGATGGTACTGAATACCGCGGATTTCAACGACAAGCGGATTCAGCAACTATTCAGGGCGAACTGGAAACTGCCCTCCGGAAGATAGGGTGGCAGGGAGAAACGATCTACGCGGCTGGAAGAACTGATACTGGAGTGCATGCAAGTGGTCAAGTGGTAAGCTTTACCCATGATTGGCAACATTCTGAAATGGATCTACTGACTGCGCTAAATCATTTCTTACCTAATGATATCGCAGTGCAATCAGTGACATTGATCGAGGACGAATTTCATCCGCGATATAATGCATTGAGTCGGGAGTATCAATATGCCATCACTTTTTCGCCAGTACCACTACCGCACAAGGAACGTTTTATGTGGCGGATCAATGGAGAGTGGGATTGGGATGTTGTGAACGAAACAACCATGCTATTAGTAGGAGAACATGATTTTTCACAATTTGGCAAACCGTTCAAACCAGGGAGCAGTACAAATAGGAATGTACTGGTTTCAAAATGGATACAGGTAAACCCAACCGATCGTGTATACACGATCGAAGCGAATGCATTTCTTTATCATATGGTTCGAAGAATCGTTTTCATCCTCTGTAAAATTGGAGAAGGAAGAACCTCTCGAGAAGAAGTGCAAAAGGCTCTGGCTGGAGAGAAAAATATAATTCCACCAGGCATCGCACCAGCTTGCGGATTGAAGTTAACGAAAGTCCGCTACAACGATAATGTAAAAGATTGAAGATTTAGGAGATAGAAAAGTGGAAAAAACCTTTGTTATAAAAGGAACAGCGGAATCAGAATGGGTTCTGTTTGATGCAACTGATCAAAGCCTAGGAAGATTAGCTGGCGAGGTCGCTAATGTGCTGCTAGGAAAGAACAAACCCACCTACACCCCCGGCGTTTTGATGGGTGACCATGTAGTTATTATCAATGCGGAAAGAGTAGCCATCAACCCAAAACGGATGGAAGAAAAAGTATATTATAAACATTCCAATTATCCCAGCGGATTGAAGGCAGTCAGCATGCCGGATGTGTTGAAGAATCATCCGGAACGCGTGATCATCAAGGCAGTATGGGGAATGATCCCCCATAATAAATATGGACGACAGGTCATCAAACGACTACGTGTATATAGTGGGAATGAACATCCCCACATGGGACAAGATCCCAAACCAGTGAAGTGAAGGAGAGATTAGAATGGCAGCTCAATATTATGAAGGTATAGGACGAAGAAAGACTGCGACTGCACGGGTTCGTGTTAGTGCAGGAAGTGGAAATTTCGTTGTCAATCAAAAGAGTTTGGAAGAATTTTTTACCCGATATGGCGATCCCGAGACAATTCTTGCTCCCTTCAAAGCTACTGGTGAAAATCAAGTACAGTATGATGTGAGTGTGATCGTCTCCGGTGGGGGGGTGAACGGACAAACCGATGCAGTTCAGCTCGGTCTGGCTCGTGCATTTGCAAAAATGAATCCTGATTACGTTTCTGTTTTGAGGAAGAATCGACTGCTCACTCGTGATCCACGCGAAAAAGAACGCAAGAAACCAGGTCTAAAACGTGCACGTAAGGCTCCTACTTACACAAAACGTTAAAATTCTATCCTCTTCTCTATCAATAAAACTACCCGCTTGTTTTCATCGAAAGGCGGGTAGTATAATTTCTGCGGTCAATGCAATAATCATTAAAAGGATGAAAATGATAAATCCCAATTTGATTCAATACCTGTACGAACAAAATCCCAAACAGTTTGGAATCTATGCATGGACTGAATATAAGCACCACTATACTTTACCCTTTTCAAGCAATCAAAATGTTTTGATCGTTGATATCCAGGACAATGTTGAACTGCATAAATTGGTCACTGCATTAATGAAACTGCATGATGGGGATAAGGAAATCATTCTTTTCAATGAACCAGATGCAGAAGACCCCGATAAAAATAATGAATCTTCTTCATTACAATATTTATTGACTGACCCAATAGCAGTTCGGGAAAATGGATGTGCTCTATTTGTCTCTGCAACTAACGGCAAATATTCCATGTTGGATTTTCAGGAATTGATCGCACATTTGCGCTCAGAAAATGGTTGTCCATGGGATAGGGAACAAACCCATCAAAGTTTACGCCCTAATTTGCTTGAAGAAACCTATGAAGTGCTGCATGCCATTGATACAAATAATGTTGTTGACTTACAAGAGGAACTAGGAGATCTGTTGCTACAAGTGGTGTTACATTCTCAAATCGCACTGGAAAAGCACGAATTCAATCTTGAGGATGTTATAAGTGGAATTGAAAAAAAATTGATCTATCGCCATCCGCACATCTTCGGAGATGCGACCGTTTCAGGTGCCCGAGAGGTCATCCAAAATTGGGAAATATTAAAAGCAGCGGAGCGCAAGAATAGTCACAAGAAGCAAGGAATGCTACGTTCTGTACCTGATGACATGCCTGCTCTGGCACTGTCACAATCCTATCAAAAACGGGCTGCCAGAGTAGGATTTGACTGGGAAGCTATTGAACCGGTAAAACTGAAAGTGCAAGAGGAGATCAATGAAGTGGAAGCAGCGCAAAATGAAGAAGAACGGGCAAAAGAACTAGGTGATGTGCTATTTGCTATGGTTAATCTGGTACGCTGGTATGGTGTAGATGCCGAATCTGCTCTAAGAGAAGCTGCCAGACGTTTTGCCAGACGCTTTGAACATATTGAGGACTGTGTTGAAAAACAAGGGAAAACCTTTGCAGATTATTCCCTTGTTGAACTCGATGCCTTTTGGGATGAAGCTAAACAGAAACTGAAATAAGACTTCAACCAAGCGGTTCGAAATGAGCTGTAAAGTGCCGCAAGAGAGGTGGTTCATACGTGATGCGGTACCCATGGATGGATATTTTTTGTCGTGACAGTTGGGTTAGGATTTCCACCACGTAATCAAGATGGCTTTGTGTATAAACCCGACGGGGAATTGCCAGTCGCACCAACTCCAGTTCGGGAAAGTTCATCTTGCCTGTTTGCGGATCAGGATGGGCGAACATGACCGACCCGATCTCTACCCCTCGGATTCCCCCTTCAAGGTACAGCGCTGCAGCTAATGCCTGACCTGGAAAATCTTGATGGGGGATATGCGAAAGATAATTTCCCGCATCAATATAAACAGCATGCCCACCGGCAGGTTCAATGACCGGAACACCAACATCAAGCAGTTTTTGCGCCAGATAGGCTACCTGCCCGGTGCGATAAGCCAGATATTCTTCCTCTAAACCCTCCAACAGTCCCACCGCCATAGCATCCAGATCTCTACCTGCCAGCCCTCCATAAGTCACAAAACCTTCCCGTAAGATCAATTCATTGCTGACCTTTTGGAAAAGATCAGCATCACGCATTGCTAGAAAACCGCCGATATTGACAATGGCATCCTTCTTGGCGCTCATAAAGGCACCATCAGCGACCGAGAAGATTTCGTGGGCTATTTCAAGCAACGATTTTTCTGCATAGCCAGGTTCTCTTTGTTTAATGAAGTAACAATTCTCTGCATAACGACAACAATCAATGAAAAATGGAATACCATAACGATGGTAGAGGGCAGCAGTTTCTTTTATATTCTGTAAAGAGACAGGCTGTCCTCCTCCGGCGTTATTGGTAATGGTAATGCAACCGAAAGGTATCTGCTCTGGTTCTGTTGAGCGGATGAGTTGTTCAAGTGCTTCCAGGTCCATGTTCCCTTTGAATGGACTGGAGGAGTGGATGATAAAGGCTTCTTTGTTCACGCAATTGGCGGGATTGCCACCCCTGGCACGGATATTGGCATCAGTGGTGTCAAAATGCATATTAGATGGAATGATATCCCCCGGTTTTACCAAAATAACGCTCAAGATGTTTTCAGCCGCACGACCTTGGTGAGTGGGAACAAAATACTCAAAACCAAAAATATTCTGCATGGTCTGTTTCAAGCGGTAGTATGAACTTGCTCCAGCGTAAGATTCATCCCCTGCCATGATTGCAGCCCACTGATGCTGGCTCATTGCCCCGGTGCCGGAATCAGTGAGTAGATCAATGAATACATCTTGTGCCTTCAAGGAGAAAAGGTTGTATCCAGCTAACAGCATAGCTTTCTGGCGTTCTTCACGGGTTATCAGATGAATGGGTTCGACCATCTTGATCCTGAAGGGTTCTGGGGGATGTTTTTGCATTATGATTGCTCCTGGAAAGAAGATTTGTATAAGTGTATCAATTTTTTTGTTATACTGCCTGTGCATTTAGTACTCTAAGCATGAATGGGAAATAACTAATCGATGAAGCGGTATAAAGAAATTCAAAAGATAGCAATAATCGTTTTTTTATTAGCGATCGGAATGCTGATATGGATCAACCAAGATGGCATGATCGTGGATGAGACATATTTTTTCCCTGAGAAGAATTCTGAGCTGGAATCGAACCTAGACTTGATTGATGAAATAAACCAGTTAAAAAAACATTACCAGCTCCGTTTACGCTATCTTCAACAACCCTGGTACGGGGAAAATATGATCGTCCAATTAATGTTGGAGAAAAAAGACACAAGTAGTACATTTGGAGATCAAGAAGAAGTACTGAATAACAGAATATTATTTAAAGCGAGAATGGAAATTGAATCAGCGCTTGTAACACCCGGCGAGACGATCATCTTGCCATTGAATTTGCCAAACAAGATGGATATCCGTTGGGCAATCAAAAGCGAAAATCGACAACTTTCAAATGCGCGGGTGTGGTTATCGATCACATCAGCCAATGGAGATGCCGCCTTATCTTCCTTTGTGCCCTTGATGGTGATGCCAGTGAATTTTCATTTTCGTACGATTTTGGGGTTATCGACGCAGGTATGGCAGTGGATACTGACCGGTTGTGGTATTGTATGCGTCGGAACCATTTTCTATTGCCAGATCAGAAAAAACAAAGAAAGGGAATGATATAATCTGCCGTTATGAATAATCAAAACTCGCACCACGAATTGGATGAAAAGATCAAGCAGACCATACGAAAACAATTTGGGATAGTGGCGCTGGTTACGATTGGAATTGCGATGGTGGCAATTGGAGGAGGGTATATCGTGGATATGCAAAAAGGTACACGACCCATGTATATGTTGATTGGATTGATGATTTCCGCACCGATCACTGTATGGGTGAATTTCAGCATTATCAAACGAAAGCTGGCGTCGATAAATGATGAAATTGAACAGCATAAGGTTGATGCAGATCTATGACCCGATCCAAATCATTTGCTGACCTGATCAAGAACTGTCCAAGCGTCATACGAGCGCTTCCGAATATTCCACAAGGAGAGGTATCCAATGTGGTTTTTGACTCCCGCAAGGTAGTTGCAGGTAGTGTATTCGTGGCTTTTGAAGGGGAATATTTTGATGGACACTGTTTCATTGGGGATGCGGTGAGTCGCGGAGCGACCCTGGTAGTGGGTACACAAGCAAAGTGGGTGGAAGAATATCCCAATATTTATTTGCGGGTTGAGGATGCCAGAAAGGCACTGGCTTATCTGTCAGCAGCGTATCACGATTTCCCCGCCCGCAAACTGGTGGTGATTGGAGTGACCGGCACGGATGGCAAGACCACCACGGTGAATCTTATTTATCAGGTATTGAAACAAGCTGGTATGAAGGTTGGGATGATCTCGACGGTCAATGCAGTAATTGGAGAGGAAGCCATTGATACAGGTTTTCATGTTACCACACCTGAATCACCTATGGTGCAGGAATTACTAGCGCGCATGGTAGAAAACGGTATGACACATGTGGTGTTAGAGACAACCTCCCATGGATTAGCACAACAGCGGGTGGCTGCCTGTGAATATGATATTGGAGTGATCACCAATGTGACGCATGAACATCTGGATTATCATGGGACTTATGAGAGTTACGTACAAACCAAAACCAAATTATTAACCATGCTTACAGAGACGTTGCCCAAAAGGAGTGGCAATATCCGCTTGGCAGTTATCAATAAGGACGATCAGTCTTACTCATTCGTTACATTCCTATTATCTGAACCAGCTTTCGAAAACATACAGATAGCTGCGTATAGTCGAAAAGATAAGGCAGAGATCAAAGTGGCGCATGAAGAACATTCTTTGGAAGGATTGCGTTTGCAAATCGATTGCGCGGGGCAGATGATCCATGTGGAAAGCCATTTGGTAGGGGAGTATAACGTATCAAATATTTTAGCAGCGGTCGGAGCGACCAGCCTGGGATTGAAAATCGCGCCAGAAGCGATCAGCAGAGGGATCAAGGCTTTGGGAGGAGTGCCGGGTAGAATGGAACGGATCAATATGGGACAGAATTTTTCCGCCATTGTGGATTTTGCCCATACGCCTAACGCGATAAAAGTGACATTGCAAACCGCCCGCGAACTAACCAGAAAGAGAGTACTGGCAGTGTTTGGTTCAGCGGGATTACGAGATCGTGAGAAGAGAAAAATGATGGCGATCGAAGGAGTGAATCTGGCGGATATATGTATCTTCACTGCTGAAGATCCGCGCACCGAAAAACTGGAAGATATTCTCAATGAGATGGTGACCGCTGCGGAAGGGGTAGGGGGTGTCGAAGGCAAGGATTATCTGGTTGTTCCCGATCGTGGGGATGCCATCCGGCAGGCACTCAAGCTGGCGCATAGCGATGATCTGGTGATCGTTTGTGGGAAAGGGCATGAGCAATCTATGTGTTTTGAGACAACCGAATACCCGTGGGATGATCGCACTGCTGTGCGGGCTGCTCTCTGTGAACTGCTTGGCAAAGAAGGTCCCAATATGCCTTATCTGCCAACCAGCATGTATAAGAAAAGAGCCGATTGACGAAAAAATCGGCTCTTTTTATTTAGTTTTCAATCACGGCGGCGACTGCGGTTGCCGCCACGGCTATTGCCGCGGCTGTTCCCTTTATCATTCTTACTGCCGTTCAAGTGCTTATCATTCTCACGCGCTTCTTCCACGCTCCAGCCTTCCAAAGCTGCCACATGAGAAAGACGTACCTTGCCGGAGCGACTGTCGATGTCGGTAATCATCACTGAAAGTTCGTCACCCTCTTCAACCACATCCTGAACGGTTTTAATATGTTCCAGACTAAGCTGGGAAATATGTACCAGTCCTTCCACGCTGGGCAGGATTTCAACGAAAGCGCCAAAATCAACGATCTTGGTCACCTTTCCAGTGTAGATCCTACCAATTATGGGTGTTTCGATAAGACGTTCAATGTAATTTCTGGCGTTCTGCTCATCATTCTTATCGACGGCTGCAATGAAAACTGTTCCATCTTCCGCAATGTCGATCTGGGTCTTGGTCTCTTCCTGGATACTACGAATAGTCTTCCCTCCAGGTCCGATAATGGCACCAATCTTATCAACCGGAATCTGTACAGTGGTGATCCTGGGTACATAATCCTTGAGTTCAGGACGAGGTTGTGCGATGACTTCGGTGATCTTCCCCAAGATGAATAAACGAGCATCCTTGGCTTGTGCCAGAGCCTGCGACATGATCTGGGGAGTGATGCCCTTGATCTTGATGTCCATTTGCAGGGCAGTGATACCCTCAGTGGTGCCGGCAACTTTGAAATCCATATCGCCGAGGTGATCTTCGAGCCCCTGAATATCGGTAAGTACCACATAGCGATCGTTTTCCTTGATCAATCCCATGGCGATGCCGGCTACCGGCGCTTTGATGGGCACACCCGTATCCATGAGAGCCAGGGTCGATCCGCAAACAGAAGCCATGGAAGTTGATCCATTGGAGGAAAAGACTTCCGATACCAAGCGCATGGTGTAAGGGAATACGCTCTTATCCGGCAAGACCGGAACAAGGGCACGTTCTGCGAGGGCACCATGCCCGATCTCACGACGGGAGCGACGTGGGCGCTGTACTTCACCGGTCGAGAAAGGTGGGAAATTGTAATGGTGGATATAGCGTTTGGATTCGGTGGGGGTGAGGTCATCGATCTCCTGAGCTTCCTTGGGTGTACCAAGGGTTGCCAAGGTCATAACCTGGGTTTCACCACGAGTGAATAAACCAGAGCCGTGTGCACGTGGACTGGTATTTACTTCGCACCAGATGGGGCGAATCTGTTTGGAATCACGATTGTCGGGACGAATGCCTTTATCCAAAATTCGTTCGCGTACGACCTTTTTATAGGCGTCGTGGAAAGCTTCCTTGACGTTTTGAAGCAGGGTGGCATTACTCTCATCCTCTTCGTTCGTGTATGAATTGAGCAGATCTTCTTCGATTCCATTAATGGCTTCGTCCAACTCAGCTTTTGAATGCGGTGCATCCAATGCAACGGTGATCTTGGCGGAAACCTTTTCATAGATTTCGTTGACTAATATTGGATCGATACCAAAAGTAGGCACTTCTCGTTTAGCTTTGCCCACTTCCGCTGCCATTTTTTCCTGAAGGGCGATGATGGATTGGATAGATTCGTGACCAAAGCTGATGGCTGCAATCATATCATCTTCCTTGACCTCATTTGAGCCACATTCAACCATCAAAATAGCATCCTTGGTACCTGCGATGCGCAGATCCAGGTCAGAAATTTCCATTTGTTCAAAGGTGGGATCGATGATAAGTTTTTCATCCACACGACCAACTCTCACTGCACCGACAGGACCATCCCACGGGATGTCTGAGATGATGAGGGCAGCAGAAGCAGCATTGATTGCCATGATATCGAGTGGATTCTCCCCATCGGAAGAGATGGGGAACATCATGATCTGTACTTCATTGCGTATATTCTGGTCGAATAGAGGGCGCAGTGGGCGATCTGTTAGACGAGCAACCAAGACTGCATCGTCACCCGGGCGACCCTCACGTCGGAAGAAGCCACCGGGAATGCGACCCCCTGCATACATCTTTTCTTCATATTCAACACTCAAGGGGAAGAAGTCAGTCCCTTCACGTGTTTCGTTGGACATGGTAGCTGAAGCGAAGATCATAGAATCGCCGACGCGGAGGGTTACTGCACCTCCAGCCTGACCGGCTAATTTACCGGTCTCGAACGTAAATTCGTGGTTACCATTGGTACCACTAAAGCTAATAGCTTTTTGTTGCATTGTATTCTCTCTTTCCCCCGCACAGTCAGGAACTGAGAAATAAAGAAAAATCATTTTTCATCATCTCTCAATGCCCAACCTGCGGGATTTCCCCAAAAAAAGAGTAGATGGTGTTATTGCCATCTACTCTGGATGGGTTTACCTTATTTTGTACGAATTTTTAAACTCTCGGTCACGGCAAGATATTTCTTGTAATCCTTTTTCTTGAGATATGCCAGAAATCTTCTGCGCTGACCAACCAGTTTGAGCAATCCCCGACGGGATGACTCGTCATGTTTGTGAACTTTTAAATGTTCGGTTAATTGTGTGATACGGTTAGTAAGAAGTGCAACCTGAACTTCGGTGGAACCGGTATCATTGTCGTGCGTCTTATAATTGTCTATTACTTTCTGTTTTTCCTCTTTTGTCATAGTCATGACGTTGCTTTCTCCTTTTCATTAGCAAGTCTCCTCTCGAGCAGTCAAATCCAACCGCAGAAGGGACCAGTCATAATACAAATTATACCAGAGGAGAGATAGATAAAACAAAGCACTAATGGAACATTAACAATGCTGAGAATTTAGTATTGTGCGATGATTTGATTGAGAATAATCTGCTTTTCTGTACTAAAAAGAGGAGTGACCTTGCGAATAAATTTGCGGGCTTTTTCATTATTAGATTGCTGGTATATATCACATAAAAATGCGGCGGTTTCGATTTCTGACTTCTTAATAAGAGCGATGATCACCTGAGATAATTCTCGCACCAAAGACAGCGAAGATTTTTTTATCATGGGCGAGATAATATGAAAGATCCAAGGTAGATCATTAAAATCTTTTTGTTCGATCATATTTATCAGTGACTGAAAAGCCAATTTCATGAGAGTTTGATCTTGTGAAGTGAAAATCTGCTCGATGTAAGCGCGAAGAGGATCACGATTATCGATCTCGGATCGCGCTAGTAGATCCAGGATGGTTTTGCGCAGGATTTCTTCATCTGTTTCAGCTGTCCATTGTGGTAGGCGGTTGCCGATCGCTTGCCATTTGCTGGATGGTAGACTCATGAGAAGATGAATTGCCAGCAACTTGAATTCCAGATGTTCCCGACTCCATAGAACATCACTCAGATATATGGCGTTATCAGGATACTCAGCAGCCAGGGAAGGAAAAGTTTCGATGATCTTGTGAAGAACCAGATCAGGTATGTTTTTTTGCGGTAATAGGGTCTGTATGGGTACATTTTCCCCTAACTTGATTTTTTCGGTGGTGTATAACACCAATAGATCATCCAACTTTGCCAAATAAACACGCGGGTCACTGCGGAAAAGTTGCAGTGACTGCACGCGTGTGTTCAGTAAGGTCAGATCAACAGCCGGCATGGCTCTTCCTAATATGCCTTTGCAAAATAGGCTCTCGTGCGGGTGTCTTTTCCACATACCACACACTTCCCCGCTACCTGATCCTGTTGGAGGGGGATACAGCGGGTAGTGGCTTTGGTATCTTCCTTGATCTTGGCTTCACATTCCCTGCTCTCGCACCAGTAACTGTAAGCCCATCCATTTTGAACTACCTGTTTCAGGTCATCATAGTTAAGGGCATCCATAATGTGGGCATCCCGGAACTGAGTGGCGCGGGCTAAAAGTGACTGGTGGATGTCATTTAGCAAGGTGGTGACGGATATGTGCAGTTGGTCGAATTCCACAAAGCTTTTTCCTTCTTTTCCGGGTAGATCGCGGCGAGCGATGACCACTTTATTGGATGCTACATCGCGCGGTCCGATCTCGATGCGCAGGGGCACACCACGCATTTCCCAATCGTTGAATTTGAAGCCGGGAGTTTGCTCAAAGCGATCGTCTAACTTCACACGGAGAGCGGATAACTCTCCCAGCACTTTTTGTGCATATTCTATGACCAGGGCTTTTTCTTCCTCAGTGCGGAAAATGGGAACGATCACGATCTGAATGGGAGCCAAACGAGGGGGCATGATCAAACCATTATCATCTCCATGGGTCATGATAATGGCACCGATGAAACGAGTGGAGAGACCCCAAGAAGTAGTCCAACAGTGCTGCAGTTGATTCTGGGCATCCAGGTATTGGATATCGAAGGCTTTGGCAAAATTCTGCCCCAGATAATGGGATGTGCCGGATTGCAGGGCTTTGGTATCTCCCATCATGGCTTCAATTGTATAGGAATTAATAGCACCGGCGAATTTTTCTGTTTCGCTCTTCATACCGGTAATCACAGGGATGGCTGCCTCGTTGATGGCAAAATCCTCATAAACATGCAGCATTCGTAGTGTTTCTTCCTGCGCTTCCAGTGCAGTGGCATGAGCGGTATGCCCTTCCTGCCAGTAGAATTCCAGTGTGCGAAGGAACAAGCGAGTACGCATTTCCCAGCGCACTACATTTGCCCATTGATTGATCAAAACCGGCAGATCACGATAAGATTTGATCCATTTTGAGTACATATATCCGATGATGGTTTCGGAAGTAGGGCGTACTACCAGCGGTTCTTCCAACTGCTGGCCCCCACCATGGGTAACAACTGCCAACTCAGGGGAAAAACCCTCAACGTGTTCCTTTTCTTTTTCCAGAAATGACATCGGGATAAAGAGCGGAAATGCTGCATTTTGATGTCCGGTATCTTTGAAGCGTTTATCTAATGCTTTTTGAATATTCTCCCATAGTGCCCAACCATAGGGTCGTACGACCATACAACCGCGCACAGGAGCATAGTCGGCAAGCTCTGCTTTCTGGATGATCTGGTTATACCATTCTGAAAAATTTTCGTCCCGTGCAGTTAAAGTATTGTTGCTCATAAATGAAACCTCTTCAATCGTATATGGTTTAGTTTATCAAGTTATTCAAGTTTTCTGCGGCAGCTTCTACACTATCGCAGAAGCGAATGTAACCCCTCACTTTATCAGGCACAAAATCGGACATTTCAACGTAAAGAGAATTGATGACGTTGCGCCAGCTATCTCCTACCAAGACCAAGTAAGGTACTGGAATGGAATCGAGGATGATCATATTCCAAGTGAGGGATATCTCTGCCAGTGTACCCACTCCCCCGGGTAGTGCGATGGCAGCATCGCAATTCTTGATCAGCCCACTGATACGACCGATGAGATCGGAATTGTGCATGACCTCGGATATCCATGGATTAGGTTTAGCATTGCGCCATCTTTCGATATCATCGCAGGTGACACCGATAACATGTCCACCTGCTTCCGAGCAGCCTTTGGAAACTGCTTCCATGGTGCCAACATACCCTCCATTGAGAACAACGTGACCGTTTTGTGCCAGCAGCCTACCAAGCGTGTAAGCTTGTTCATAATCCGCATCCCCAACTTTAGGATGGGCACTGCCAAAAACTGAAACTTTCATTCTATAAGTCCTTTTTTGTTTTCATCAATACTAGTCATTTTACAATGATCTGGCTCGGACCAATTGAGATATTTTACTAGATTTCATTTTATTGAAAAAAAAAGGAGTTGGGAAAAACCAACTCCTTTTCAGCATCGCTACAACATGATCAACTTTCTTTTGCTGCGTCTTCTTTGGCTTTCTTCTCAATGATCTCATTGGTGATGTGGGATGGGACTGTTTCATAATGGGAGAATTCCATGTTGAAAATGCCACGCCCACCCGTGATGGAACGAAGATCGGTCGTATAGCGCTGCATTTCAGACAGCGGAACATTTGCGGTTACGGTGGATTGACCTTTTTCGGTGTCCATACCCTGAACACGGGCACGGCGGGTATTCATGTCACCCAGAATATCGCCCATGTTTTCTTCAGGAACGATCACTTTAACCTGCATGATGGGTTCCAATAGCACCGGGGTTGCATCTTTAAAGGCAAGTTTGAAGGCTTCGCGACCTGCAATTTCAAAAGCGATCGGTTTTGAATCAACCGGATGTTCTTTCCCATCGAAAACTTCGACTTTGATACCGGTAACGGTATATCCGGCAATGATACCTTCTTTCATCACGTTGCGGATTCCTTTTTCGATGGCGGGCATATAGCTGGATGAAATGGAGCCACCGAAGATGGCGTTGACAAATTCAAAAGCATCGCCTTCCAGCGGTTCTACCCGTAAATGGACCTCACCGAATTGACCGGCACCACCGGATTGTTTCTTATGGCGATGCATGGCGCTGGCTTTCTTGGTGATGGTTTCCTTGTATGGCACTTTAGGAATGGTGATATCCAAACCAACCTGAAATTTGGATTCTGCCCGGCGGATAGCAACATCGATGTGCTGGTCACCCATACCCTGCAGAATGGTCTGGTTGGTGGAAGGTTCTTGATGCCAGGATAAGGTCATATCTTCTTCGCACAGGCGGGTCAGAGCAGGGCTGATCTTGGTAGAATCTGCCTGGGTCTTGGGGAAGATGGCGACCTGAAATAATGAAGTAGGATATTCAGGAATGTGGACCTTTACAGGATGTCCTTTATCGCACAGGGTATTGCCGGTGGCAGTAACGGTTAGTTTGGGACAGACACCAATATCACCACTATGGATCAGTTTTACCTGAATATTCTCTTTACCACGAGGAATATAGACATTCCCAATACGTTCTTCGGTATCTTTGCTGGAGTTCCAGATACGACTATCGGCGCTGATCATCCCTGAAAAAACGCGGAAATAAGTTTGTTTTCCGACGAAGGGATCCGCAGTGGTTTTCCATACATAAGCGGCTAGAGGACCGCCATCATTGGCAGAAAGAATTTCCTCACCTGCTACTCCATCGACTTTGACCTCTCCAGCCACCAGATCGGGGGAGGGGAACATATCGATGATTGTATTAAGTAAAGGAAGAACGCCGATTTCTTTTTCTCCGGCACTGACAAGAACGGGGATGAATTCCCCTTTTCTTACTACTGCGGTTAACCCTTTTACGATTTCTTCAGCAGAAAGTTCACCTGATTCAAGATATTTTTCCAGTAAGGAATCATCCCCTTCAGCAGCAGCTTCCACCAATTCCATATGGGCTTCTTCTGCAGCACTTTGCAGATCGGCAGGAATGACTTCGGGAGTTTTGCCATCGCCTTTGTATGCTTTCATGGAAAGCAGGTCAATGACCCCTTGGAAATCCTGTTTTTCTCCCCAGGGGAGCTGAATCTTGATGAGGCGGGTGGAAGAACGTTCCTCAACGCTAGCGAGTGCTTTATTGAAATCGGCATTCTCGCGATCCATTTTATTGATGAGCACAAAACGAGGTAGACTGAACTTGTCACAATAATTCCACGCAATTTCAGTGCCGACCTCGTATCCGGAGACGGCATCCACAACTACCACAGCGCCTTCCACCACGCTCAAGGCGGAGATCATCTCACCGACGAAATCGGTATACCCCGGGGTATCGAGGAAATTGATCTTGGTGTCTTTGTGTTCGATGGGAATAACGGAGGAATAGAGTGAAATGCTGCGACGAACTTCTTCTTCGTCAAAATCGCTGGCAGTGGTACCTTCGTTGATGTTGCCCATGCGGGTGGTTGCGCCAGTGATATGTAAAAATGCTTCGGTAAGAATGGTTTTGCCTGCACTGCTATGTGAAACTAAAGCGATATTTCTTATGTTGCCAGTACTGTATTCTTTCATTAATATTACCCTTTATGAGAGATATGATAACAACTTGCTTATTTTAAGATGAATCGCTTCAAATGTCAAAGCATGCATATTGAGGGTGTTGAAAAACATGTTAAAAATTGTAAAACCACTCGGTTTTTAGCCAAATATGGTGGTTTACAGAAGAAAAACTACCGGAAAATCCGAAAAATATGACTTTTTCCACACCCTCGCATATCTTTCACTGTTATTATGAATTCTTTAAATTTCTGAATGAGAACCATGAAAGATTATTGATTTGCGGTTGCTTAGTTAAATCATTCATCGAATAACACAGGTTTGTACATATTTTGATAATTCTTCTGCAATTTCTGGTAATTCCGCATTTTTCTGTTCTAAATCCGTCGTAATAACACGTTGAGAGAAATTTTGATTTAATTTCTGCAAGAACAATCTCTTTGCCCCTTTAACCATTATTGCAATAGAGAGCAAATCCGCTTTATTTAATAGGTCCCAATCAATTGTGGTTCGAAATTCGTAATCAACTTTTGAGTTAATGACCAGATGAACACTTCTTTGAATTAGTTTAATGGAAACTGTTTGTCCTACAACAAAGTCATATTTGTTTATTGGTGCTTTGATATCCATTGCTATATAATCAATCCATTTATTCAGAATGAGCTTTTCCAGAATATCGGGATTGCTTCCATTGGTGTCTAATTTTATACAATAACCCAGTGCTTTAATGTCAGTTATTAAATCGATGATGTCTGGGTGTATGGTCGGTTCACCTCCGCTGATAGTGACAGCATCTAAGAGTTTTTGTCTTTTTCTCAAGAAATTAATAACGATGGAAGATGGAATTCGTTCTGAAAATCTTTCGGGTTGTACTAATTCAGGATTGTGACAATATGGGCAGCGAAAATTGCATCCCTGAAGAAAAACAACAGCGCATATCTTTCCGGGATAATCAACTAGAGAAACCTTTTGAAAACCACCAATTTTCATGATTGAACTTTGAATTTCCTTCTCATCTTGAATTCTGCTTTTTTCCCATTGTTCCATTGTTTGACCGGTCGTAAATAGCCGACCACACGTGAATAAACTTCGCAAAATTCACCACATTCACTACATACGGTTACTTCCCCAGGCAAGTAACCGTGATTGGGACAAATACTGAAGCTGGGTGTGATCGTAAAATAGGGTAGGTGATATGTTTCACATATCTTTTTAACCAAGATTTTTACAATGGCAGGGTCTGATATTTTCTCTCCGAGATAGAAATGCAAAACAGTACCGCCTGTATATTTCGATTGAAGGGCATCTTGTAATTCCAGTACCTCAAAAATGTCATCACTAAAATTGACAGGTAATTGTGTCGAATTTGTGTAGAATGGTTCTTTTACATCCTTCCCAATCCCATTGGCAAAATTACAACCATCAAAGATTTTTTTATCAAGAAGAGCAAGTCGATAGGAGGTACTTTCAGCAGGAGTCGCTTCAAGATTGTAATTATTTCCGGTTTCCTCCTGAAATCGAAGCAACTGCTCACGCATATAATCAAGAATTCTTTCCGCTAATTTTTCGCCTTCAGGAGATGAAATATCCTGACCGAGTAGATTGAGCAATGCTTCATTCATACCTACAACACCAATGGTAGAAAAATGATTTTTCCAGTAGAAGCCAGTTTGAGATTTAATCGCCCGCAGGTAATATTTAGAATATGGATATAAGTTCCCATCCGTATATTTTTCCAGGACTTTTCTTTTAATTTCAAGGCTATCTTTGGCTAACTTCATAAGCTCATGAAGTTTTTTTAAAAAACCATTTTCGTTTTTCTGGGTGAAACCAATACGGGCTAGATTTATAGTTACCACACCAATTGAACCGGTTAATGGATTTGAACCAAACAGGCCACCACCACGTCTCTTTAACATGCGATTGTCGATTCTCAATCGGCAGCACATGGAGCGTGCATCTTCAGGATTCATATCAGAATTGATGAAATTTGAAAAGTACGGTAACCCATATTTTGCAGTGACTTCCCACAATTGATGGATCGAATTTCTATCCCAATCAAAATCTTTTGTAATGCAATAGGTGGGAATGGGGAAAGTAAATACTCGACCTTTGGCATCTCCTTCAACCATGACTTCCAACAATGCTTTATTCAGGATATCCATCTCCTGCTGGAAACTACTATATGGTTTATTCATCAGGTTTCCCCCGATCACTGCTGCTTGGTTGGCATAATAAGATGGAACTGTTAGATCCAGCGTAATATTTGTGAATGGAGTTTGGAAACCCACCCTGGTAGGAATGTTGATATTGTAAATAAATTCTTGTAAAGATTGTTTTACTTCTTGATAGGATAAATGGTCGTAGTATATAAATGGTGCAAGCAAGGTGTCAAAATTACTGAATGCTTGTGCTCCGGCAGCTTCGCCCTGCAAAGTATAGAAGAAGTTCACAATTTGCCCTAATGCAGTTCTTAAATGTTTAGGTGCTCTACTGGAGATTTTTCCTTCGACTCCTGTGAATCCAACGGTAATCAGATCATATAGATCCCATCCTACACAATAAGCAGATAAGAGGTTAAGGTCATGAATATGAAAATCTCCATTCATATGTGCTAAACATATTTTCTCCGGATAAATAACATTAAGCCAATAATTTTTTGTTACCTCGGATGAAACATAATAGTTTAATCCTTGAAGAGAAAAAGCCATATTGCTGTTTTCTTTTACCAGCCAATCGGATCTTTGAAGATAATTGTCAACCAATCCGTTATTGATCTTGTTCGCAATCTCTCTTATTTTTTTGTGCTGGTCGCGATAAATAATATATGCTTTGGCTGTTTTTTTATAGCGTGAATCTATTAGAACATTTTCCACAATGTCTTGGATCAATTCGACATTGGGAATGGACGCGATTTTTTTTTGAGAAGCCAATCTGATTACTTTTTTCCCTAATCTTTCTGATTCTTTCTCCCCAAATTCTCCAGTCACTGATCCGGCTTTACAAATGGCATTGATGATTTTCTGCTGGTCAAATGGTACGATGCTTCCGTTGCGTTTGATGATGGTAGTGAACATACTTCCTCCTACTAACAAATAAAAACACCTGGCGTCAATGCCAAGTGCTAATTTAAGTCGGCTTGACGCGAGCCAATAAAATTGAATGGGATCGGACTATACCGTTGCGCGACAGTACCGGATTTTCACCGGATTTCACCATTTTTATTTTGTTGGGATAATACTAGCATAGTAACCCAAGAAAATAACTGCCGAAACTTAAAGTTTTCATATTTTTAATAATAGAATTGGAATAAGACAATGTCTTTGGAAAATGGTAGAAGATGAAATCAATAAAAAGGAAATATCATTTTTTTCGCAGTTATCATGCAGATCCTCCCTGGGATACCAATGTATCGCCTCCTGAACTGATTAATTTTCTAACTTATCGCCTCCCAGGCAGAGCATTGGACATTGGTTGCGGGACCGGCACAAATTTAATATGTTTGGCGGAACATGGCTGGCAAGCGGAAGGGATCGACTATATCCGTGAAGCAGTTCGAAAAGCCAGACGAAAATTACAGGATAAAAAACTTGTACTATCTGTATATTACGGTGATTTCTTGACCTCGACCAGGTTGCAGGGTTACTATGATTTGATTCTGGACATTGGTTGTTATCACAGCCTTCCGGATGAAGATAAACGTAGTTATGAAAAAAAGATCATGAATTTGCTGGCGCGGCAGGGCTATTTGCTGATGCATGGATATCTAAAATCCGATTCACCACGGCGAGGGATCACACAGAAAGATATCGAATTGCTATCAACACGATTTCGTATGGATTTTGCAGAGAGGGGAACCGGGTTGCACGAACGCCCTTCTATCTGGATGTTATTCAGACGGGAGTAGCCCCTGTTTGTGCAGGTTTCCCAAGATAGTTTGCAGCAATTGCTGTTCTTCATCACGTGAGATTACGTTATTGTCGATCCAGGCTGCTTGGAGTAATTGGTTGATGAGTTTGTATACTGGTCCGGGCAAAATTCCCATTTTTTTTAAATCATTACCACTAGTGTATGGTTTTAGTTTGATCCATTCATCTTGGAAGAGGTCTAATAGGCTCACGATTTTATCGTTATCGTAGAAAAGAGTTTGAAGTGCAACCAGAGTATAAGTGGGGATGCCTTTGAGCAGGAAATAAATATCACTGTTTTTTTTATCCATTATCTGAGGTAATTCTTGCAACAAATGCTGTGTTTGATTGACACTTTTCTGAATGACTTGGGGCAGCTTTAAGCGTTTCATGATATGTTGAACGCCTTCTCTAGCCTGCATGCTTAGAAGAATGGTATAACGGATGATCATTTCAACAGGAGTGTTTCCCACTTTTTGGGGTAAATGCCATTTTTCACCAGCTTCTTTTCTTAAAGCAGATTGCAGCAGTATGGCAATCTTTTTCGAAAAAGAGAAACCAGGGTCGATGGCTTCAAGCAACCCAAGCTGCTGTAAGCGTCTGAAAATATCCACTGCAAGTCTTTCCTGCAGAATTTGGTCGAACTCATGGCGCAAGCGATCGCCAGAAACCTGTTTCAGCAGTGGTTTGGCTTCTTGCAGCAATTGCAGGGTGCGTTCTTCGATAGTGAAACCAAAGCGCTGTTCGAACCGTACGGCACGCAGTATGCGAGTTGGATCATCTACAAATGATAGAGAATGAAGAACACGAATGATGCCATTTTGCAGATCATCCAATCCACCCCAGTAATTGTAGAGTTCCCCATAATGTCTTCCATCCAAGCGTAGTGCCAGTGTATTGATGGAAAAATCACGGCGCAACAAGTCGAGCTTGATGCTGCTCAATTTAATAATTGGCAGAGCACTGGGATTCTTATAGAATTCAGTGCGGGCGCTGATCAGATCAACGGACCTGGGAAGATCGCCTTTAGAAGAGGTACCCAGTTTGGTATTAAGCTTTTCCCCATCAATAAACCATTTGGCAGTACCAAATTGACGGTGGAAAGTAATTCTCCCTCCGAGGGTTTGGGTGAGATGCTGCGAGAGGTCAATGGCATTCCCTTCAACGACCAGATCAAGATCAAGAATAGGAGATTTCAGGAGAATATCCCTGACCACGCCCCCAACCAGATAGACATGCATGTGCATAGCATGAGCTATCTCAGCGATCGATTTCAGCAGTTTCAACTGGTTGGAACTGAGGTGCTCCTCCAATTGAAGGGAAAGATTCATTTTTTCAATGTTCGTTGAAGGTGTGCCGGAATATGCCTTGAGCAAGTCGGTGCGCGTGACGATACCGATGATCTTCTCACTCTGGCTATCTACTACCGGAATCTGTCCCCAATTCGATTTAGCCATGATCTGATGCAGTTCGTCAAGAGAGGTTTCAGGGTGAACGGAATAATTACCAGCTTCCATCAAACTGCCAGCAGGCAGATCCATTTTGTGTGCCAAAGCTCGATCGACCGCACGGCGGGTTAATAAACCAAGCACTTTATCATGATCGACAACCGGAAATCCTTCATAACCAAAGCGTTGCATTAATTGCATGGCTTCCTGCGATTTGGTGACTGGATTGAGCAGCAGGGGGTTCTTGGACATGATCTGTTTTACCGTAATTGAGGGGTAGATGTATTCATCAAGCGATGCGACGAAGTCCTTTTCGAGTTCAGGGAGGTCTTTTTTATGGGAACCATTTTTGCGAATCAAGGCGGCTGCAGCTCGCGGGTGTCCTCCGCCACCGAATTTCTCTGCAATGGCTGCTACGTTGATCTGATCACTCACCGAGCGAGCGACAAAACGGATACCTTCTTTGGTTTTTACAAAGATAAATAACCCGTCGGGATCATAAAGATCACATAATTTATGCGCGATACTGGAAACCTCATCTTCCAGGAACTCCGCATCAACGCTGGATACCATGATGCGTTGTTTCTTCAGTTCTAGCACCTGGTTGTTCTTGATCAGCATATCCAGGACTTTCTGTTGGTTGGCAGAAAGAGAAGGATTAAGAAAATTGGCTGCGATTTTCAAACTGGCACCCTGGGCCAATAAAAATGCGACAGCCTGAGCATCACGTGCGGTGGTACTGGTATAGGTAAGCGAGCCAGTATCCTCATAAATTCCCAACAATAACAGCGTAGCCTGGATCATGCTTAGATTGCTGTTATGCTCCATCAAGTGTTCCACAAAGTAAGTGGTACAGGCACCGGTCTGTATGGCGTTGAATTCCCAATTGGGATCAAGATCGTCTCTGATCTTGTGGTGATCAAATATGCAGATATGGGTATCTTTTCCTGTACCTTTTATGGTAACCAGTGACTGTGTATCCACCAAGGTGATGGTTTGAATATTTTGTTTAGGGAGCGCTTGGGGAAGAATGAAAGGCAATTCAAAGCGGTAACTATTATAGAATTGTTGGACATTACGGTTCAATGTATTGGGTAAAATGGGATAGGCACGGTCTTCTAGCAGGTAAGCCCCTAATATGGAAGCAAACCCATCGAAATCTGCCTGTTCATGGGTCATAATGATATCCATATGTCTATTCTAATCCTTTTCTTAGAAATTAAGAGGCTTGTACCTGTATAATGCACACAATACAATATTTCAGAGGAAAAAATGCGAAGTTTGAATCCTGAAGAAATAAAACGATATCAGCGCCATTTATGCATCCCTGAATTTGGTGAGATGGGACAGCAGAAACTGAAGAAAGCAGCAGTTCTGGTGGTAGGAGCAGGAGGGCTTGGATCGGCGGTGTTGTATTATCTAGCAGCAGCCGGAGTAGGACGTTTGGGAATCATGGATGCGGATGTGATCGAGCTTTCAAACTTACAACGGCAGATCCTACATGATAGTGAACATTTGGGAATGAAGAAAACTGATTCGGCTTTTATACGTCTGCGTGCATTGAACCCGGATATCAAAATAAACCTCTATCCCATGCGTTTCAACAAGGATAACGGGGATGAATTAATCCAGGACTATACGATCGTGATGGATGGCACGGATAATTTTGAGACACGTTTTGTGATCAATGATGCTTGTGTCCGGAATAGGAAGATCTATATTTACGGTGCGATCAACCAGTTCCACGGGCAGGTGAGCGTTTTTGATGCACGGAAAGGACCCTGTTTTCGTTGTCTATATCCAGAGATGCCGCCTGATGAGATGATCGTATTGAGTAGCGGGGTAGGGGTGGTCGGTGCCGTTCCAGGTATTATAGGTTCGATCGAAGCACTGGAGTGTATCAAGATATTGAGCGGTATTGGAAATCCTCTATATGGGCGTATGATCTTGCTGGATGGTGTAGCCATGGATTTCCGCGAAATACAAATTCGCAAGCGGGCAGATTGCCCTATTTGCAGCAAACAATGAGGTAAAGATTGGACAGACAAAAGCGAATTCTGGTAGTCACCGCTCATCCAGACGATGAGACCTTCGGAATGGGTGGTACGATTGCCAAATATATTGCGGAAGGCAATCAAGTGACGGTGATATGTGCCACCAAAGGAGAAGTAGGTGAAGCGGATGCGGAACTGTTGGCACAATATCCCTCCATGGCGGCATTAAGGGAAGCTGAAATGGATTGTGCCATGCAAGTATTAGGTGTGACCGATGTGCATTTTCTAGGATATCGTGATTCTGGTATGCCCGGAAGTAAAGATAATAAACATGTTCAAGCTTTCATTCAGGCACCATTGGAAAAAACTGGTGAGGAAGTAGCTTACTTTCTACGCAAGTTGAAGCCAGAAGTGGTGCTCACTTTTGATCCAATGGGTGGCTATGGACACCCCGATCATATCCATGCCTATAGAACAGTCGAAAAAGCGCTGGAAATATCTGCAGACCCTACGGTGGAAATAGAAGGACTCGAACCGTTCATACCTCAAAGAGTATATTTGCATACTTTTCCACGCAAATTCATGCGCCTGATGGTCAAACTGATGCCCTTATTCGGAAAAGATCCCACCCAATTTGGCAAGAACGGTGATATCAACTTTGTGGAGATCATGAGAGTTGATTTTCCCATTCATTTAAGCATTCGATATACAAAATATGCAGGACAGCGAGAAAAAGCTTCTGCCTGTTACAAGAGCCAGGGTGGAGATCATCAAAGTGGATATATCATTAGCTGGTTGCAGCGGCTATTTACCTCCAGCGAGGAATACATGCAGTATTATCCGGTGCCGCAATCCAAGAAAAAACACCATGATCTATTCTATGATCTGGATTCAATTGATGGTTTCTAAGAAATTTGAATGGAACGATCAAGTACGGTTGTTAGGAATTCCGATTTTTCTATTGCCGATGCGATCTCAAGTTTATTCTTTTTGTGGTATCCATCACATTTAAGAGCGATGGCACAACCATCGATGACAAGCTTGATCTGTCCCGCTCTGTTAGCGTGGTGGTAATCCAGTCCCTCTGCAATATGCAGGATGCCTGACAGAATACTTACCACATGCTGCTCACGTATATTCAAAGCCCGATGATGGCTGTGTTGTTCAGAGGGTAATGCTTTGCGATGATAGTGTGCGATATTGACGATGATCAAGCGCTCTTTCGAACTGAAATGAAGCAGGAGTGTTGAAAGGATGATATGTTGGGCGGTCCTGAGATGTCCTTTTTTGCTCTCAGTACTGCCCCGACATCATACAAAAAAGCAACATAAAGCAGAAAGAAATTTTTATTCAGTCTGAAACCGGTTAAATCTCTGAGTGATCAAAAATCTGCAGTGCCAATCCGGTGACTTGGTGAGTATGCTCTTGTTCATAGACGTAGATTTGTGCCAGATCGAGAATTTCGTTGAAATGATCATATAGGAATTCGGTTAATTATGATGCTTTGTTCGATTTATCATCAATGATCCTGTGAAAGCTCCTCTAATGCCTGCTCTAAATTTACTCCATTTTTAAACATATAGATAAATTGTGCGGGTAGATTATATGCTTGGAGCTTGTTGATGAGCGGTGGAAGATCATACGCGATACGAAAATGATTAATCTGGATAAACTTACCGATCGAAAGAATGGCATAGGAAGCACGCGGATCTCCATCGTCTTGGCGTCCCACACTGCCAGGGTTAATGAAGTTGGAATTCTCAATCTTTTCTTTCCAAAAACGATGAGAGTTGCCAGTAATAATGAAATCAGTGCCAGCTTCGCGCTGGTTATCTAGCCATTCCTGCCGGGTAGTTAAAGAACCAAGATGTGTCTTTATATTCAACGGGGCGCCATGAGTGAGGTAGAGGGTTTTTCCTGCGAAATCCACTTCTCGGAAAAGGGGCAACTGCTGTAAATACTGTAAATTTTCTTCTGATAACCTGTCATGTGCCCATTGAAACGATAGGACGCGCAATGCGTTTTTCTGCATTTTAAACTTATCTTCTTTTTCTGGGTAATGGAGCACTTTCAGATCATAGTCCCCGATGACCGAAATAATATGATGGGAACGTAGAAAATTGAGACACTCATTGGGAAACGGACCGTAACCAAGTGTGTCACCAGCGTTAAGAAAGATGATTACCCCAAATTGAATGGCATGGTGATAAACCGCCTCTAGAGCGGGTAGATTACCATGAATATCACTTATCAGAGCAATTCGTTGAAAAGAAGGAAATCTGTCAGAATCAGTCATGGAGTTAATCAGGTATTCGTATTTGATGTGGTGGGATCAGGAGAAGAACTTGCTCGTTCATTCTCGTCCCGCAGGGTAGCTTGAAAAATCAAATCGCGCAGGTGTGGCCAGATGTCCTGAGAACGCCAGGTGCGCCATTGTTGTATGAAATGACAATATTTGGATTGCCTTTCCGCATGGCGATTTTCATAGAGGTATTTAATCCCCGGGTTTAGGCGACGCATAACAGCTGTATTACCATAGTAACGGGCAGTGCGTTGTTTTTCCTTTTCCAGAAAAGCGGGGATGAAAGATAACCACACATCGCAATCACGGATCTCGCCAAGCTGTTGTTGAACTGACCTCATCACATCAAGGAAAATATCCATCTTCCCTTCATACAGTGGGAGAAAGATCTCCAGAGTGTAACGCAGCTTTTTGGCGGCAATGCGCATCAAATGCAGTTCATGCACCTTCTCTGGATACTGAATGAAAATTTCATAGTAAAGGAACTGGTCCAGAGTGGTGAGGATGGTGTTGAAAGCCAGTTGAAATAACTCTTGAGGAAAACAGCTCTGTTCATCTTCGATCACAGCTTTTTGCATGGAGGTACACAAATCATCAAACGCTTTGTCCTTTAGAATATCTGCTGTGTGTTTTCCAAGTGAGCTTTCAATAGCATTCCGTTTTTGAATCAGGCGTAAATAGATGCGACGGATACCAGCCAGATGATGTTTGTCTTGAATGGTATCCAGAAAATGTTCAAGGAAATCGATCTGGACATCCAAATCACGGCTTTTACCGAACTGGCGGGTGATGGTACGCATTCCATCCTGCCATGTTTTGGTTTTCTTTTTTGAAAAAAGGGTGGAGAAGATATCCAATGCCGTTCGGATGCGACGTGTTGCCACACGCAAATCATGAATATCTTCAATATCATCGTGTGTAATAATACCTTTCACAGATTTTTGCAGGCTCTCAAGATTATTAAGGATAATTTTTGCCGCATAGCATTGAATGCGGGTATCTTTATCCTCTTTCATGGATTATCCTCACTTTGGTTCAGCGGGTTTATTGGATGAATTGATTAGTTCTTCAACCAAGGTACGAACATCCTCAAATACCACTTTGGTCGAACGATTCGCATCCACAACCTTGAATTTGTACTCGGCTGCCATGGCATCGAATTGTTCGATCATGCAAGTTTGGTATTGTAAGAAACTATCATATAAGTTCTGTTCCTTGATGAGATCCATCCCGGATTCCCAGTAGTTGAATCCCCGTCCGTGCACAATTCGGGTGATCAGGGTGGGAATATCTGCTTTCAGATAAATGACCAAATCTGGGATCAGGGCAAAACCATACACTGCACGTGCCCATTGAGGATCAAGCCCGCGTACCATATCGCGGGCGATGATGGAATAGAAATAACGATCAGAAAGAACATAGAAACCAGCACGTAATGCTGGAATGATCTGGTTTTCGAGCCGGTCGGCAAAATCAGTCGCATAAAAAAGGCTTAGGGTTGTGGCTGTCAAGGTGTTGCCTTCTTTGGCTTTATCCAGACCGGGTTGGGTGAGCGGAGAGCGGCGCAACCCGGTATTGGAAACCGCAAAGCTGTTCTTTTCCAGCCATTTTTTCAACATGGTAACCTGAGTCGAACGACCAACTCCATCGGTTCCTTCCAGAACGATCAATTTGCCCTTGGATTGTTCCTTCCCCATATAGGGGAAACCATTGCCATAAAATTTCATTTTAGTCATGATCACTCCTGGCTACTTCCATTCAAGCGTTGCTTCTTTTCATAATTACGGGCGGAAAGAACAGGATTTGGTAATCCTTCCCAACCACGCAGCATGGCATTTACCTGACCACGGATCTCTTTTTGCTGTTTTTCAACGGGCAGCTTGGCATCAATGATCTTGAAATTGAATTCCCCTGCCATTTTTTCATACTCTTCCAATACTCGACCCTGAAAGAGGCGAAAACTGGTGATCTTTTTATCGGATAAACCCAGATCCATGCCAGCTTCGTAAAATTTTATCCTGGATCGGGATGCCAGAATACGCTCAACAGCAGTATCGATATCCACCTGAAAGTAAAGTGCAAGGTCGGGTTGGAAAGCAAAGGAATACAGGTTGCGCACCCATTTTCGATCAACGCCACGGGCAACGTCACGCGCGAATCCGGTAAATGCATAACGATCAGCAATGACAATCACACCAGCTTCCAGCATGGGTAGCAGGTGATTTTCCCAGCGATCGGCAAAATCGGTTGCCTGGATCAGGCTGAAGGTGGTAGGGGTGAAAAGGCGCTGTTTTTTTCCGAGTTTGGTCGTACTTTTTACCAGAGGGGATGAATTCCATTCGCTGAAATAAACGGATTTCCCCTTATCTTGCAACCATTTGTGTATGAGGTCAATCTGAGTTGATTTACCGCTCCCATCGATACCCTCAACAATTATCAACTTTCCTTTAGTGGGGTTTGGTTTTAACATGATCCGATCCGTTCTTCTAGTTTGATTTTATTGTATTGTATATGTTATTTAAAAGAAATTCCATGCTTGAAAGCATGGAATAATTGTCTGATTGAGATGGGTGGTTCGTTTGGATTTTTAATCACCACCTGCGTCGTTTTCATCGTCACTGCTGTCCATTTCCATTAGCTCACCAGTAGTAATAAAGAGGGTACGCTCACAAATATTAGTGACGCGGTCAGCAAAACGTTCCAGGTTGTGCCCGATCCATAGAATGTTGTTTGCCTGATCGATATTTTCCAGATGTGCAACGGCATCTTCGATGGCTGTGCGGTAGACCTTATTGTAAAGCTGGTCAACGATATCATCTTCCTGAGGGATAGCAGCAGCCAGATTGGGATTTTGCTCGATAAAGGCACCCAAACCACGGTGCAGCATGCTGACTCCTTGTTCAGCCATCTGCTGAAAATCCCTGACCGGGATAGCTATATCTGCTTTGCCAATCTTGATATTGATCTTGGCGATCCCTTTGGCGTAATCTGCCATTCTTTCCAGTTCGTTCACCACCAGCAACATGGCTGCCAGCAACCGCAGGTCACGGGCAAAAGGCTGCTGTGTGGCAAGCAGGATGATAATTGCGTTTTCAAGCGCATAGCGTTTTTCATTGATGATGTTATCTTCGTCATAAATACGCTTGGCTTCTTTCAAATCACGTGTGCGTAGCGTATCCACTGAATCCAGGACTGCTTGCTCCACCATGCTGCCCAAGAGGTAGATCTCATTTTTTATTTGTGCAAGTTTCGAATCAAGTGTTTCACGCGGCATTCTTCACCTCTATGTAGTCTATCCGAATCGACCGGAAATGTAATCTTCGGTGATCTTTTCATGTGGATTTGTGAAAATCTGACTGGTACTTCCATATTCAACGATGTAACCAGAGCGGTCGGGATTCATATTGAACACCATCGTATAGTCAGATGCACGAGCAGCCTGCTGCATATTATGTGTCACTATCACTATTGTATAATCTTTTTTCAGATTTTGGATCAATTCCTCGATTTTGAGAGTTGCAATCGGATCCAGAGCGGAGGCAGGCTCATCCATCAGGATAACTTCCGGTTCCACCGCCAGCGCGCGCGCTATGCAAAGGCGTTGTTGCTGCCCACCGGATAAAGCCAATCCCGATTTATGCAAATCATCTTTTACCTCATCCCATAATGCTGCATCGGTGAGGCTTTTTTCAACAATCTCTTCCAGAATGGCTTTGTTCTTCAAGCCATGGGCACGCGGACCATAAGCAACGTTGTCAAAAATGGATTTAGGAAAAGGGTTGGGGCGCTGAAATACCATCCCAACGTGTTTACGAAGTTCAACCACGTCTTGCTTGTAAATATCTTTATCGTCCATTTTGATCTGACCAGTGGTCTTTACACTGGGAATCAATTCGTTCATGCGGTTAATGGAACGTAAGAAAGTACTCTTTCCACAGCCAGACGGTCCAATGATGGACGTGATGGCATTTTCGGGGATATCGACGTTTATCTCTTTTAGTGCTTGGAAATCGCCATAAAAGAGATTGAAATTATGGGCAATGATCTTTGGATTTTCGTCAAATTGTGATGGTTGCATTTTTCCTTCCTACTTTCCACTCAAACGTTTCTGAAAGTATTTTGATGAAAGATTGATCGCTAAATTCAACAGCATGATGATTATGATCAAAATTGCAGCGGTACCAAGAGCTTTGTCAAAAGCTCTCGTTTCCGTGGCGAGCATGTAAACGTGCAGTGCTAGCGTTCTTCCTGATGATAATAAATTTTGGGGAAGGCGGTAGCTGCCACCAAGTGTAACCCAAAAAATGGCTGTCTCAGATATGATTCTACCAACACTCAACACTATTCCGGTGACAATTCCCGGAATTGCGGCTGGCAGCACCACGCCGGTGATCGTCTGCCATTTGGTTGCTCCCAACCCCAGAGAGCCTTCGCGCAAGGAATCAGGGACAGCCAGGAGCGCTTCTTCTGTGGTGCGGATGATGACCGGTAGTACCATACAGGCTCCACTTAACCCGGCAGACAACAAAGAGAATTTGAATTTAAGAAAAGATACGAACACCGCAAAACCAAACAGTCCAAAAATAATGGAAGGAACACCAGCCAAGATCTCTACTCCGGTGCGAGCCGTTCTGACCAGCCAACGGACGAACTTGCTACGATTCTGGGCTTCGTTGGCATATTCCACAAAATAGATAGCAGCACCAATGCCAAGAGGAGCAGCAATGGCGATGGTTAATACGACCAGGTAGAGTGTGGTTACGATAGTAGTAGAAATGCCCCCTTCACCTTCAAATCCACCTGCTGGACGGGTTGTGAGGAACTCCATATTGATAGTGGGAAAACCTCTGGCAAGCACATACCCGACAATCCAAATCAATGCTCCAATGGAAATGAACCCCATCAGCCACATCAAGGTAAAAGCAATACTTTGAGATATTTTGCGTCGTTTGAGATTGGGTTTGCGAGCTGCTTTTTCTCTGGCGAGCATCATTTTCTCTTGATTGGTAAGTGTGTGGTTCATATTTTTTTGGTTCCCTTCATGATGCGATTTGCCAGGCGGTTGATGATCAATAGGAATAAGAATAACAACACGCCGGTGAAGAACAGAGCAGAGCGATGCGCGCCGGCAGCATAGTTGATCTCAACTGCAATGTTGCCGGTGAGGGTACGAGCAGTGGAAAAAATGATCGAGAGCGGATTGTCATTGACGGGGGTGGGAATGGCGATGGAGTTCCCAATGACCATGATCAGTGCCATGGTCTCGCCAAGTGCTCTGCTGATTCCCAGGATGACAGCAGCAATGATACCGGAGTTGGCAGCCGGGATAACCACATCTTTGATGGTTTGCCAGTGGGTGGCACCCAGGGCATAAGAAGCTTCGCGGTAACTGGCAGGCACGGCACGAATGGCATCTTCGGTGATATTGGTAATGGTGGGCAAGATCATAATGGAAAGGATAATGGAAGCATTCAAAATTCCGAAACCAGTGGTGTTCCCTTCGGCGGGGATCTGCCGGATGAGGGGTGCGATCACCACCATGCCAAATAACCCATAAACCACGGAAGGAATGCCTGAAAGCAGTTCAATGGCAGTTCGGAATATAGTGCGGAGGAAATCTGGGGCGATCTCTGCCAGTAAGATAGCAGTGCCGAATGATAGAGGAATGCCAATCAGGATAGCGCCGATGGTGCTGTAGATTGAACCGACAATCATGGGAACCAACCCAAACTGGGCGATATCGTTGCTGATGATCGAACCGGGACGCCAGATAGTGCCGGTCAGTAGTTCTTCTAATCCTATGTCTTTTATGGCAAGTTGTGATTCTTGTAGAGTGAATGCAAAAATAAAAATAACGATAAGGATGGAACTTAGTGCCGTAGACAGAAGAAAGTTTTTAATAGTGCGATCAAATAAATGCCGTTGTTGGGGAGTCTCGGAAAAATCTTCTTCCGCTTTGTATAGAAAATAGAGGAGGGCACTCGGAATAACACCAGAAAGAATTAGTTTGAATAAGAATTGCCCCAGATACTTGAGAATCTCAAAGATGGAGAGAACCTGTTTCCCAGCAAAAACCGCTGATGAGAACTTAAAAGTTTCATTTACTAGAATGATCAATAGAATCAGAATCAATATGGAAATAAAACTGGTGCGTGCCCAATTTTGCAGTGTGTAAAACCCCCTGGAGAGCAGCAAGAATAAAAAACACAAGCCCCCCCCAGTTATTAGTGAGGTTGATCCGTTGATTGGGAATTCGATCACCGCGAAGTAAGCTAATACTCCAGTAATCAAAGAAGATACTGCAATAACTGTAGATAAAAAAATAAAGAAAAGAACCTTAAATGGTTTTTTTGAGACGGTACTGAAAGTATTTTTGAGCATGTCCATAGTCTTTATCACGCAAAAAAGAATGAAAATGGGGCGCACTTTCATGCACCCCATTATTTTGGGTGATGCCGATATTTACTTTACAGTAATGTAATCTTCGGCAACGAATTCCTGTCCAGCATCGGAGAGAATGTAGTCAATGAATGCCTTGGCTAAGCCATCGGCAGGACCATTGGTGAGTAGGTTCAGGGGGCGGAAAATACCATAGGAACCATTCTTCACGTTCTCAACGGTGGGAGCAACGTTGTCAATGGCGACACCTTTGACTGCATCACTCAGATAACCGAATGAGAGGTAGGCTATGGTGTTGGGAGTGGTGGAAACCACGGTGGAAACCTGTCCATTGGATTGCTGCAAAATGGCACTTTCAGTAATTGGATCGGTGACGGATTCGCCATTGGCATCTTTGTAAGTCATGACCAGTTCTTCGAAAGCCGCACGGGTGCCGGAACCCTCTTCACGGGAGACAACCACGATAGCTGCATCAGGACCGCCAACTTCGGAGAAATTGGTGATGGTGCCAGAGAAAATTCCACGGACCTGCTCGAGAGAAAGAGTGGGGATATCAAGTTCGGGATTGATAATGATAGCGATGCCGTCATAAGCAATTGTGTAGATATTCAAATTGGGGAAGGTCTCCATTTCACTGGATTTGATCTCGCGGGAGGCTGCACCAATATTTACAGTTCCTTCTCCGGCAGAGGTGACACCAACGCTTGAGCCACCACCCTGAATCTCGATGATGACATCAGGATTGCCTTCCATAAAAGCCTCAGCCAATGTTTCGGCAAGCGGCTGTACGGTTGTGGAACCGGCGATCTGCAATTGACCGGAAAGGGCTTCTGCTTCCGGGGCGATTACCTCTTCGGCGGGAGCGGCTACTGCTGCAGTAGGGGCAGCTGGTTCAGCTGCTGCGGTGCTGCAAGCACCTAAAAGCAGGGCACTTACGAGCATGACACTTAACAAACCAAAATACTTACGAGACATTCTTTCTTTTCTCCTTGTTTAGTTGATGCCTTGAATCATACATGGCAGCTTTTAACACCGAATGAGAGAAAGGTTAAGATTTGATTAAGGATTTTGTGAAAAGAATTTCTATTTAGTGGGAAATGGGGATAGAGAAATAGAAAGTGCTACCCTGATTGACCACGCTCTCTACCCATATCTTCCCTTGATGCGCCTGAACCAGATGTCGTGCAATGGAAAGCCCCAACCCCGTGCCACTTTTGGAACGGGAACGATCGGTCTTGTAGAAGCGTTCGAAGATGCGATCTATATCTTTTTGAGGAATGCCGATACCGGTATCCTGTACTGCGAAGACGATCGTACCGGCTTGTTGCACCGCTGACACATGGATATTGCCACCGGGGAGTGTGAATTTGATGGCATTGTGAATCAGGTTGATGAGCACCTGCTCCAAGCGAGCTTCATCGATCATGATTGAAGGCAGTTTTTCAGAGCAATCCCAGGAAAAATGTAAACCGGCCCGTTCAGCCTGTACCTGCATGCGATTAGCAGCACTTTCCAGTAATGTACATGGATCGATAATTTTTTTCTGCAAAGGTACCAACCCAGATTCGATGCGTGACAGCTCGAGTAGTTCTTGTACCAACTGGGTCAGGTTATCGATCTCCTTCTCCATTTGTGCTAGAAAGCGCTGTTGGGCGGGTGGATCGTCCATGGCACCATCGCTCAATGTTTCTGTGATGAGTTTTAGAGAGGTGAGGGGAGTGCGCAGTTCATGCGATACATTGCTGACAAAGTCGCGCCGTACGACCTCGAGCTGGTGCAGGCGGGTGATATCCTGAAAAAGGAAAAGGATATTCCCTTCACTATATGGCTCGAGTGGGGTGGCAATACACTGTAAATAATTACGATTCATACTGGTCTCAAGTTGCATGATGAGCTGGATCTTTTTTTGCTGGCATTCCTGCCATAATTCCTGCACCTTATAGTGGCGGATGGTCTCGACCAGGGTCTGCCCGCTGACTGCTCTTTCTGGAATGTTGAACATGCGTTTGGTAGCCTGATTTACGATGCGTACAACGCCATGGCGATCGACGATGCAGATGCCGTCATTCAGATTCTCGAGAATGCTGGCAAGGTAGCGCTGTTGCGAGATCAGGTCGGCAATGATTTCATCCGCTTGAGTTGCATTTTTTTTAGCAGTCGCAGCCAGAGCACCGATTTCATCTGGACGAAGTGCATATTTTTCAATCTTGAGCGAAGCTGAATCCTTTCCTGTCAAAAAGTGTCTGATATAACTGAGTGGTTTTTGTACCAACGCTTGAAAGACAAAGGCTAAAACACCTTCAAGAAAGAGAAGAATCAATAAATGGGGATAATAGGTTAACATCACATCGGGCAGAGAGATATCTATCACCCCCAGCAGTGGCATGGAAAATAAAATGAGGATGGTTATAAGAAAAAATACTAAATAAAATTGCCAAAATAGGGAAAGCATGAACAACCTATCCATCGAAACGGTAACCCGCGCTACGCACCGTTACAATGCGGGTTGGTTCGGCAGGATTTTGTTCGATCTTCTCGCGCAGCCAGCGTACATGCACATCTACTGTGCGACTGTCTCCGAAGTAATCCCAGCCCCATACTTTTTCAAGAATCTGCTCACGACTGAGGACGCGTCCTTTATTCTCTGCAAAATAGATCAGCAACTCATATTCCTTGGGTTTGATTTCCACAATACTTTCATTGACTAGTACCTCCCGCCTTACCTGGTCGATAGTAAGATTGCCCAACATGAATCTTTTCTTCTGGTCATTGGGAGTTTCTTGGTTTTCTTGAATGATGCGGGCACGGCGCAGCAACGCCTTAACACGGGCGATCAGTTCACGCATGCTGAAGGGTTTGGTGAGATAATCATCAGCTCCCACTTCGAGTCCAACCACCCGGTCGATCTCATCATCACGGGCAGTGAGCATCAAAATCGGAGTGGTCATATCTTTGCGGATGATGCGGCAGACCTCAAAACCATCTATCCCGGGCAACATGATATCCAACAGGATCAGGTCAGGTGGGTTGTTACGTGCGATCTCCACCGCGCTGTTGCCATCTGAAGCGGTTTCAACGCTGTAGCCCTGGTGTGTCAGGTTGTAAACCAGGGTTTCCTGGAGGGTGAGGTCATCTTCTACGATCAGAATCTTTTCTGCCATATTTTTTCACTTTCTGAAAGACATCCATAAGCTGACGAGCAGTTTCCTGCCGATTGAAATGGCTTTCCACATATACTCTACCATTAAGTCCCATTGTATTACACTGGACAGGATCGTGGTAAAGAGTTCGGATGGCATCGGCAACCGCAGTCGGATCACCGGGTTGTGCAAAGATGCCGCATTGCGCCTGTTCCACCACCCGGCGGATGACCCCATCAATGACCAGGACAATAGCTTTGGCAGCTGCCATGTAATCAAATACCTTGTTGGGATAAGTGGTCTTGTACATTTCCACCGGTTTTAAAATTGCCACGCAACAATTGGCTGCCTGCATGACTTTTCCCATCTCTTTTTTTTCAACTGGTGGGAGGAAGGAAATATTGTGCAGCCCTTTTTGCTGTGCCAGTTGTATGAGCGCTGTTTTTTCCTTGCCGTCCCCAATGAAGATGAAATGGATGGCTTCGATGGATTGTAAAATTTGAGCGCTTTCGATCAAGAGCGGCAGATCGTTGGACATGCCATGTGCGCCGGTGTAAAAGACCAGGAATTTTCCTTCCAGATGATGGGTGGAGCGGAACGCATCCCCATTACCTTCCAGCGGGAACATGCTGACATCTACCCCATTTGGTACCAGTACCACCTGTCGGGCACCGCGTTGACGGACATGTTCGACATAGCCGGGGGAATTGACCACTACTGCATCTGCATGTCGATACAGGAACTTTTCAAGCCAGTGCGATAGGCGGATGATGACCCGGTTGTTCAACACACCCACTGCGATCGCGAAAGCCGGCCACAGGTCACGAACCTCAAAAACAAAGGGAACCCGTTTCAAGCGAGCTACCAGCCAGGCAGTCACGCCCTGAAAGATGGGAGGGGATGTGCCCCATACCACATCTACCCTGTGTACCTGTACTGCTCGAAAAAAGGAAGAAGCCATGAAAGAGAAAAAACTGATCAAGCGGTGGAAAAAACTGCGGTGCAGTGCCGAATACGTATACGTGCGGTAAATGGTGATCCCATTTTCATGCATGGTCTTTTTCTGTTCGCTAGTAGCTTTGCCGGTCAGGTAACTGATGGGGCTGGCGATGATGGTAACCTGGTGTCCCTGCTGTACCAACGCGCGCGCCAATTCATGATGACGGGTGCCGCCTGGTTCATCAATGGCTGCGAAAGCCTGGTGAATGAGCAGAATATGCATATCCCGATTTTACTCTGAACTTTCCGATAAGGATGTAAACTGCCATGAAGTGTGGATGGTGAGCGGCAATTTGGTCTCCATCACATATAGGATCGATAAAGCTGGTTGTTTCACTGCATAAGTGGAGGAGAACCATCCGTAATGGGTGACATCCAGATCGATCTGACCTGCCAACCAGGTACCGGCACGAATGATACTACACTGAGCATCCCCTTTCATACTATTGCTAAACTTCAACCTGAAGGCAGGATCCTCAAAGCGGATGCTATCGTCTGTGAGCGTGAAAGACAGATCGGGCAACAACCAGTGCAGGTAAATGCGGTGTGGTTGGGAAGTTTCGGATTGTAAGAGATCATTGATTTCCCAGTTAGCAGGCGGAATGCGCCGCAGAGTACGCTGGTGAATGATTCCCAGTTTACGGTATCCGTCATGATGAGCCGTGATGGAGAATGCATCGCTTGAAAGGATCTGCGCATTCGCCCAATCCAGCCACATGAAACGACTGGTGGGCAGCATTTGATCCAAGCCATCCACAGTGATGGTGTTATGCACGCGCGTGCTGCGCAAGGCGTTACACCAGGGCTCAGGAGCATTGTAAAGATAGGTTCCGGCATCCAACGCCAGATTTCGACCGGCATGCCAGATCTCCACATGCAGTTGATCCGCGTGAGCGGGGCGGGAATGATACGATACTGCCCGCATGCTCGCCCAATCATGATCATCTCCCAATCTCAATGGACCACCAGAGCTTTGAGCGCCAGCAGGTTGCGGATGAATACCCAACCAGCATGATTTTTCATCCCACGCACCGGCAGGGAAGAGATCTTGCTGCAGGAATAATCTACCGGCAGCCTGCAAGGTGGAGCGATAGTCCAGGTGGTCAGCCTCGGTCAGCGGCAATACATTGGAGCCATCTTGATGCCCCAGGTTGGGGGAATGCCCTGAAATGAGGTCAAGCTGGTTATACAGGAAAGTGGTAGATGCTGCCAATTTTTTCTGAAGTGGACGGGAGAGTTCTTCACCCGCATTTCTGGCAAGCACTGTCAGCCATATAGCTTCATCCAGCATCAACCGCTGGTAATTGGCGCTGTGCTGGATATAGGTGCCATCTGCTTCGATCTGATCTTTGATAGCCTGACTGAAAGTCTTCCAGCCCAAACGTTTCCATTTGAGAGCGGATGGATGTCCTTTGAGCAGCAATCCGGCGCTGTATAGTCCCACCGCTTCGGAGATGAGATGGTTATTACGCTGAGAGTGTGCATAGCATAGGGTGGGAAGGATGCGAGCAGCATTGAGCGCTACTGCCAGGCGGATGTTTTGCAGCAATTCTGCAGAAGACTCATGACCCTGCGAAAACATCTGATGAGCAAAACACAGGGCAATGATACGCAGAGCCGCTTCTTGCCCGGAGGTCCAGTTGATACCCAGATAAGGAGGGTTCAACCGATCGAACTCAGCCAGATAGTGCTGGAGGGTGATCTGGTAGCGCGGATTGTTGGTGATGTAATAGGCTCTGGCGAGGGTGAATGCCCAGGAAAAACGGGCGGGTTCCCACACCAATTTGATATCCTCGGGTGGATAGGCTTTAGCGCGCTCCAGGTCACTCCAATGCAGTAGAGGTGTATGGGGGGAAAGATCCAGTTGGGTAGGGTATCCGTCGAACAGGGTAATATGACCTGCCAGCAGGGCATTTGCTGAATCTAAAAGTGCAGGTAGTGTTTTGGATGAGGAGAATTCCATTTCCTGTGTAGAAGGGAGCGGGAAGAGTGATTGACCCTGCATGGAAAGGCGCTGCTGCAAGTTTTCCAAATGCGGCGCACTGGTACGGGTTCTGAAAAAACCGGTGCGTAGCCCAAGCTGATAAATAGCATACTGGCTGACGGCTTTGCAACCCAGGTGAGAGGTGGTGCTTAGTAATCTATGCAGCCGGGAGATTTTGCTCATATGCTTAGGTTAATTCAATACGTTTTTTTGTGTTGCGGCTTGACCAGCCAGGATGGCAATACGGCTGACTGCCAGTATTTGATCGTAAGGAATAGGAGCTTTTCCTGTCGAGCGGATCGCATCCACGAAAGCAGCCCACGAGGCAACATGTCCCTTATCCTGACGGAATGGTGAATGGATTTTCTTTTTGTTGCCATTGGTGGTCATTGACAGGCTACGGAAATCATCCAGCACTGCCACTTTGCCACCACAGAAAACCTCCACACGTTCCTTGGGGAAAGTTTTATCGCCGTTGGCAAGATAAGCGATGGACCCGATGGACCCATCCGGAAATTCCAGGGTGAGTTGCATGTTATCCTGATGGTATTTCCCCTGATCCGGCAGAGCAAGAGCCTGTATGGTGCAGGGAGCTTGCCCAACCAAAAAGGTCAGGTAATCGATAAAATGGCAGGCTTCCCCGATGATCCTGCCACCGCCCTGTGCCAGGTCGTGCAGCCAGTGGTTGGCGGGCAGGAAACCGGCATTGACGGTGTAGTGAGCATACAATGCCTCGGAGTGATTGGAAAGAAAATCTTTCAAATGGACCGATAATGGCGCAAAACGGCGATTAAAACCGACCATCAGCAGAGGTGTCTTAGGTTTGGAAAGCAAGGTTTCGATATCTGCCAGTTCTTGCACAGTGAGTGCCAGCGGTTTCTCACAATAAACATGCTTCCCACTCTGTAAAGCTTGTAGGGTTAAAGCAGCATGGTCATCGTGGCGGGTCATAATCATGATACTATTGATCGATCTATCTTTGAGGAGCTCCTGTGCCGAAGAGGTGGCATAGCTAAAAGTGAATTTAGAAGCGGCATGCTGTGCATTGACACCATTGATCGAGGCAATCCCTATCAGGTTGGTAGCGGGATTCTTGCGCATAGCCGGTAAAAATGTGGCTTTGGCATAATTACCAGCGCCGATCACACCTACATTTACTTTCTCTGCCAGCGCTATTGTGGGATTGACTGAGACGCGTAGTGTGGTTTTCTGTCTGGTTTGTGGATAGGTCAGCACCACTCCCAAATAGGGCTCAGCGGTCTTGCCAGTGATAAGTTCATAGGCTTGGGCAGCTTCCTTGATTGAGAAACGGTGAGTGATCAAATCGTTCACCTGAAATTTTTCACTTTGCAGTAATGTGATGAATGCTTGCAGATTCCTGCCCTCCGTCCAACGTACATAACCAAGCGGGTAATCGTACCCTTCTTCCTCATAAAGCGGATCATAACGACCGGGTCCGGAGGAGCGAGATACCTGAAAATGTAGCTCTTTTTCATAGTAGGGTTTGCGGGGAATGTTGAGTCCTACCACACCCAAAGAGATAATAAAGCCGCGGTCACGCGCAATCTCACCTGCTAGATGAACGGTATCATCACTACTGGTAGCAGCACAGATGAGGACCGCATCAAAACCGAAACCACTGGTGAGAGCAGAAGTTTTTTCCACGATCTGATCGCGAGCATAGGCTGCGATACCTGCTTTTTTTGCGAATTTCACGCGTTGAGGATTGTTATCGATGCCGGTGATCAGACAGCCATTGGCTGCCACCAAGCGGGCGGTCAATAACCCTAACAGACCCAACCCTATTACTGCAACGCGCTCTCCTAACTGCAGGTGTGCCAGGCGAATGCCGTTCAAGGCAATGGCTCCTAAAGTAGCAAAGCAAGCAGATTCAAAAGAGATATCATCAGGCAGATGTGCTAGTAGGTTTTGCGGGACGACTGCGTATTCCGCATGAACAGCATGATTACCACCAGCGCAAACCACGCGGTCACCCACTTTGAAATCCTGCAATCCTTCGCCCACTTCCACAATAGTGCCAGCAGAAGAATAACCAAGTGCCATGGGCTGGTCGAGGCGGTTGAAAGTAGCATCGAGGGTAGTGAGCACACCTTCTCGTTTTGCCTTGTCGAGTACCTGCTTAACCAGATCAGGGCGCGAAGATGCTTTTTGAACCAGATTCTTCTCAGCAAATTCCACCAAAGAGCGCTCGGTACCAGCCGAAACCAGGGATGTGACGGTTCTGACCAAAGCGGTTTTTGCCTTTACCTGGGGAGTAGGTACCTCTACCACCTTCGTTTCGCCACTGTTCATAAACTGTAAAACCTGTTTCATGGGGTCCTCTTCAACATTTATGGTTTAAGAAATTATAACTACTTCTAGCGAATAATAAAAAAGGAGCTGATTAGGAAAACAGCTCCTTCAAATTATCGCTTTCTTTATCCAACCGGTGGCGCAGGTGGTTTGATATCCGTTTTCTTTCTTTTTTTGTTGCCCTCATCCAAGATCTTACCAAAACGACTGATGACAACCCCACCCACCCCATAACATCCGACTGTGTTGGTGATAAACAATCCTAAACAGGGAATGAGTGTGATCAGGCTGACCAACAATGAAACAAGCAATGAACCGATCAACACCTGCAAAATAAACGGTATGTGCAGATACAACCATTGATTTACTTTTTCTCCCAACAAGGCTGCCAGCGCGATCCAACCCAGCAAGGTTGCCAGCAAATAGATGACCAATAAGATCAGTGCCAGGGGAGAAAGACAAATGGTGATGAGAAACACCAGCCCTACCAGAGGAACTGCAAACAAGATCAGCAGCCCGATACCCCAACTAACTGCCGGTTGTGCCTGGATAGTTCCCATCAATTTGTGGGTGGGTTGGGGAAGCAGGAATGCGATCAGGCAAGCTAGAAAACAGAAAACTGCAGTCAGGATCAAGCGTGTAGTGACGATGCGTTCGGCATTTGAAAAGTATGGAAAGAGATAGCTCAAGCCGGACCAAGCAGGTTTAAAAGCGCCCGGATTGGTATAAGTATTGATGGCGCCGGTGATGGTTGCCTGTGGATCAACGGTCAATTGGTGGAAGATCTGGTTGAAATCTCCGTTGATCAATGCATTGGCTGTTAGGGTGGAAGAACCACCAAAAGCAAAGGTGTTGCCATTGACAGTACCGGCGATGGTAGCGGTGCTGCCGATCAAACTTACATCGCCATTGATAGTGGCTCCCTCTTCAATGGTGATGCTCGATCCAATCACTGCCAGATCACTGTTGATGGTCTTGCCGCTTGCCAGGGTATAGACCTCCCCAACAACCAATGAACCGTCGTTGTTGGAAATCTGGGTGCAGCCTACCAACAACAGAGGCAATAATAAAAGTACCAGAATCCTAGTCTTCGGCATAGATCTCAGCTCTCCGCCATTCTTTTTGATTTTGTTTAGCTTTCCATAGAATGAAGCCAAGCAGAATCACGAACATGTTGGCGATTCCTACCATGAAGACACCCAACGACCAGCGTAATAAGGCGGGAATCTCATCGATGAGTGTGGTGATGGTGGAAATGCCCCTGGTCATAACGAGTAAGGCTTGTGTACTGAAAGTGATGACGTTTGCCAGAAATTCGTTCAAGGAGCCGGAAAGAAGCACGTAGGCAAAGAGTGAAATAAGCACCAGAAATATGCTGCTCATAACAATTACTCGCATACGCACAATCCGCTTACTGCGCTGTTCTTGTTGTAATTTAATCTGCCAGCGTGCCGTAAAACCAGTGGCAGGCTGGATCGTTTGAGCGGAATGCATCCATTGCAAGCTGTTCTCCCAGCCGTTTTTCAGCTTGCGGCATTGCTCACAGGATTCAAGATGGGCAACCAGAACTTTTCTTTCACCTTCACTCAAGGGTGAATCATCCAGAATCCACTTTTCAAATTGCTTGTGGTTCATGCTGCCTCCCTTCTTTGGGGGAAATTGAAATATTGTCTGAATTCCACTGTTCAGCCATATGTTGTCTGGCGCGGTGAAGCCTGCTTTTGACGGCACTTTTCGAAATATCAAGAGCTTCACTGATCTCTTCTTCCGAAAAATCATACCAGTATCGCAGGATTAACGCCATCCTATCCTTCATTGGCAATTGTGCAAGGTGTTTTTGTACCAATTCGGACTGTTCATTGATAGCTACCGCACTTTCAGGGTCCGGAGCATCGTCGGTGATCCCAAATTCCATGATCTCATCCAGGTCAATGGCAATCAGACGCCGTTTGCGCTGCTGATCAATGCAATAATGTGCGGCAATGGATAACAGCCAGGTGGCAAAAGGGCGACTTTGGTCATAACGACGGATGTATTGGTAAGCGCGGATAAAAGATTCTTGCGCGGCGTCCTCTGCCTCCTGAGGGGTTCCCAGCATACGGTAGCAAAGATTAAATACATGATTCTGGTAATGATCCACGATGTCCGTAAAGGCATCCTCATTGCCATCCAGAACCTGCTGAATGCAATCTGCTTCCACGAAGCTGGTTTCCAAGGGTTGCTCCAGATTTTCTTTTTTCATAAGAATATACGATTTCCCGTGAGAAAGGTTGCACGCAAATTCTAAATTGCCTATTGTCCTTGTAAATAATCCATGTGGATGGTAACGCGTTGAAATTTAGTCAGTACTATTGTACTATTCAAAAAGAAAAGTTTCTTTAAGGACGGATGAATGTGGAAAAGATTTTTACGAAATGACCCACTACCTGCTTTATTGAGTGCTGAGGATGTTGGTTTGCGATTTCATGTCGAAAATGATCTGCTGGGAGAGAGAATACAAACCTTAACGGATATCTGGGGCAGCCGGGCGGTTACCAAGATCATTGAAAAGCAATCAGAAAAAGGATACTGGCTCTATACAGGGAGACGACCAGGAGAAGAATTCGGAGAGAACTATGAACTGGTGGAAACCTGGAAGATGCTGCGCATTTTGATCGGAAAATATGGGTTTCATCGCGAGCATCCTGCCATGCAACGGGCGGTAGATTTCTTGTTTTCCTGTCAGAGTGAGGAGGGGGATATACGAGGGATATTGAGCAACCAGTACACCCCCTATTACAATGGCATGCTGCTGGAGCTATTGATCAAGGCGGGATATGAGGATGACAGGCGGTTAAAACGTGCTATGGATTGGTTACTTTCCATGCGGCAATCTGATGGAGGGTGGATCATCCCACTTAATATGTTCAAACAAAGTGAGTATTACAATCTGGCAATGGGCAAACCAATTAACCCTGACCGAAATCTACCTTCATCGCATATGGCAACCGGCATGGCGATACGACCCTTTTGTATTCACCCAACTTACCGTCCCCTACCGGAAGTAAAAAGAGCTGGTGCTCTGCTGGCAGAGCGCCTGTTCCAAAAGGACCAACACAGCTTTCGCCAGGCTACTGACTACTGGTTCAAATTACAGTACCCGTTCTGGTGGACCAACCTGCTGTCGGTTCTGGATTGCCTGGCGGTGTTGGGTTTTTCCACTGATCACAAGAAAGTAAAAGAGGGTTTGAAATGGTTCAGAGATAACCAACGCCCTGATGGTACCTGGCGCTCGAGTTATGAAGGGAAAACAGGGGATGCAGATCTGTTGGTGAGCTATGCGGTTTGTCGCATGTTAAAATCTTTTTTAGGGTAACGAACAATCACCAGATTCCCGGAAATAAGCGAAAGCGTACTTTTTTGGCATAATTCTGATAACCATCCAACTCATTTTGAAGGGTTCTATCTTCCAGGCTAGTGCGAACGATGACCAATAGGATAGTCAACAGAGTGGGGAGCAATACCCAGCGGGAATCAAGCAAACAGAAAGATGCAAGATAGTATAAAATACCGCCGGTATAACCTGGGTGGCGGATGATAGCATAGGGGCCGCACTGCACAACCTGTTGCCCGCGTTCGGGTTGAATGCGCACGGTAGAAGAAAAGAAGGGATTGGCGCGCATGGTTGCAATGACCAAGAACTCCATGAAGATCATTAGTATAATGCCGAGCAGCAACCAAACCGGTGAAAGATCACTCCAGCCGAAACGTTCATCCAGAGCTGCCATGACCAAAACCAAGTAACCACCTAAAGCATACAGTGGGAGGATGACATTATCCCAGGATTTGGTATCACTGTGACGGGTACCCCGTTCATTGTAAAGCTGGGGATCCTTCCTGACCACTATGAGATGTATCAAGACAATGGATATCAAGGCAAAGAAGAGATAAAGCCAGGCATTCCCCCACCTCCAATTCCCTGAAATGAGGAAGAGGATCAAAGCCATAACGATACGCGAAATATATTCCCGCACGATCATCAAACGTCCTTGTTTATTGAGCGCCTGCCAAGCTTGCCGGATGGAATTGTTCTGCATGTTCTCCTCCTATAATTGACACTTTGTTTGCTTATGCCAACTTTATCCAATAACGCTGCAACAATTTACCGCTTTCGTTGTCTATAATCTCATTTTCGAGCACACCGCCGTTATTTAAAATAGTTCTGGCGGAAGCGATGTTCTCCTTGAAACAGCCCAACAGCACCTCCTGCAACCCCATTGTGCGACATTTCTGCAGGGTCATCTTCAAGATTAAAGTGGCATAGCCTTTATGTCGCTCATCCGGGTGCACCCCATACCCGATGTGCCCCCATCCTTGGGCAAGAAAATCATTCAAGTAATGGCGGATATTTACCCCACCAACCAGCCGGTCTCTGCCAGGCAAATAAGCCCAATAAGTGGTGCAGGGAACGAATTCAGTTGGGACATTGACCCCTCGGGAGAGATCATTGAGCTTGCATACCAGGGCTGCAAAATCCGAATAATCCTGTTCAAAGATCCAGGGAGCAGGTTGTTCCTCACTGGCTTCCCAAGTGTGCAGCATTTCAAGATACTGCGTTTGAAAACGCAGATGTGGTTTGACCAGACGGAACGCTGTATCTTCCATAAGGATTTTTATTAATACAGTATATCAAAAGATCATTTCTTCCTTGCCCGCCAGTTTATCCTGAATGCGGGCGATGACGGTATCAAGATGTTTTTTCTTGTGCACAAAATCGAGGTCATTGGTGTGGATGGTAAGCACTGGACATAAATCGAAGGACTGCATCCACTCAGTATAAAAAGATTCCAGCAGGGCAAGATAGTCAGCAGTGATACTGCTTTCCATATCGCGACCGCGTTGATGAATGCGCTCCATTAATACCGTGCCAGGGCAATGCAAATAGATGAGCAGGTCCGGCACCGGTAAGGTATCAACCACCAGGTCGAAAAGCTGCAGGTAGGTCTGGTAGTCGAGCTCGGTCAGATTCCCCATGCGGTTGAGAGCACGGCAGAAGATATAAGCATCTTCGTAGATACTACGATCGATGATAGCAGAACGAGGATCATCTGCCATCTCCTGATGCTGCTTGGCACGGTGCCCTAAGAAATAAACCTGCAGATGAAAGGACCAGGTGCGCATATCCTTGTAGAAATTGGGCAGGTAGGGATTATTGACGACCGATTCATAAGCAGTGCGCCAGCCCAATTGCTGCCCAATACGTTCGGTGAGAGAGGTCTTGCCCGAACCGATGTTGCCTGCCACCAGGATCAATTTCTTTGCCATAGAATAACTCCGAAAAATTGGATTTTAAAACATATGTATCAGCATTCACTATATCCACAGGCATAGCATTTCCGGCAGCCCTCCTCATTCACCAGGGCAGCCTGCCCGCATTCGGGGCACAGATCGCCGATCTTGAGTGCGAACTGGTCTTCGTGGGACTTTTCACTATTCTCTGTCGTTTTCTTACCAGGTGTTTTGGTATTACGTAGCAAATCATCCAGACGCATGGGTTCTTCCAGTGCGTTGCGTTCGGTGCGCTGCTCCATATATTCAGCCAACACCTGGGCGACCCCATCTGGCAAGGAGCGCACACGATTAGGACCAAAACCGAGCGGGCGACCGCCGCCCAATCCGGATAATTGGCGCCAGATCTCTTGCAGGCGCTGATTGGGTTCAATGGGAGATGAAAGGCGCAGCACATACGAGATGAGACGTGCCATAGCTTCCGAATCAGCCGCTACGTCTGATCCAGCCTTGGCAGTGTTGATGAAGACTTCAAATGGCTGATTGTAGCCATTCTCATTAATGGTGACAAAGGTCTTGCCGACTGGAGTTTTAATGCCGTATGTCATACCAGAAAGGTAGCGTGGACGTGGTTTTTTGGGCTCACTCCACAGGTTAGGTTGATCATAATCATTTTCGGAGAGCCAGATGGGTGTGAAGGGGTCACTGGTGGGTTCCACCATTTCGCGCACATCCGCTTGCTTCTGACTGCGGGTAGCAGCGGTCTCAAGCACTACCCGTTCACGCGAACCGGTGACATAGACTGTCATCCCTTTGCAGCCCAGCTCCCAAGCCAGCGCAAAGGCAGCGGCAATTTCATCCTCCCGTGCGCTACTGGGAAAATTAATGGTCTTGGAAATACTATTATCCACAAATGCCTGCAGGGCAGCTTGCATGCGCACATGCTCCTCACCACTGATATCCTGCGAGACCACGAACACATTGCGGATAGGTTCAGGCAATAGGGAAATATGCTGGCAGGTCCCTTCTGCAAGGATCTGGTCAACGACCTGTTGACGTTCTTGTTTGCTCAAATCGCTTTCTTCAAGTGCTTTCTGCATAAAGGGACTGAGATAGGTGAGTTCCAGATCGTTGCCACCATCATCCACATGACGGATATATGCCAGGGCGAAGACCGGTTCACAGCCATATCCTTCACAACCCGCTACGGTAGAGATGGTACCAGTGGGGGCAATGGTGGTGAGTGCTGCATTGCGGATGCCATGGGTGCGAATGCCGGAAAGGACATTTTCCCAATCCAGCGTTGGACGTCCCCAATCATGAGCATATTCCACCAGCGATTGGGGTGGTTCCCAGGTTACATTCTTGGGGTCATAAATACTGCCTTTGATAGCAGGGAAGGGGGAGAATTCAGCAGCCAGTTCAATGCTAGTAAGCATGGCATGGTAACGAATGAACTCCATGATCTGAGAGGCAAATTCTTGCCCTTCTTCGGAACCATAGCGGATACCACAATGATACATGAGGTCCGCCAACCCCATAAAGCCCAACCCAAGACGGCGAGCACGTAGAGCATTCTCGCGTAGTTGAGGCACAGCGGGAACGTACTTGTTGGCATCCACCACATCATCCAGAAAACGAATTGCCAGCACCACACTCTGGCGGATACCCTCCCAATCCACCGTACCGTCCGGTCCGAGATGGCGGGAGAGGTTGATGGAACCCAGGCAGCAGTTTTCGTATGGTCCCAACCATTGTTCCCCACAAGGGTTAGTGGCTTGCAAACTGTAGAGATGTGGAACGGGATTGGTACGGTTGGCAGCATCCAGAAACAGCATACCCGGTTCACCGTTGTGATGAGCCTGGTGTACGATCAAATCAAATAATGAGCGAGCGCGTACTACTTTGTGGGTGATGATCGGAATGCCGGCTGCTTCCGCTTCTTCCAGGGTACCATCAAAATCATGATAGAGCGGGTGATGGACATCCGGGAACCGCAGTTCCCATGCTTCATCATTTTCGACTGCATGCATGAACTTATCGGTGATACCGACTGAAATATTGAAATTAGTGATGGCGTTTTCACGGATCTTACAAGTAACAAAACTCTCCACATCAGGATGATCCACCCGTAGAACTGCCATGTTGGCTCCGCGTCGAGTACCTCCCTGGGCTACCTCGCCAAAAGCATGATCAAAAACGCGCATGAACCCGATCGGTCCGGTAGCTTTTCCGGCAGAAGAATTCACCAGGGCACCAGAGGGGCGCAAGGTTGAGAAAGAAAAGCCATTGCCACCCCCAGTCTGCTGGATAAGGGCGGCATCGCGCAGGGTTTGGAAGATACCACTGGATTTTTTACCCATGTCGTCGCTAATGGGGAGAACAAAGCAGGCGGCTAGTTGCCCCAAGGGTGTGCCCGCGCCGGTGAAAGTGGGAGAATTGGGCAGAAATTTCAGGCTGACCAGCATTTTGTAAAACTTGATAGCAGTTTCACGGATGGACTGTGCATCTTTCTCTTCAACGGAAGCGATGCTGTATGCCACCCGCCAAAAGGTCTCTTCGGGAGTTTCAATCAATTGACCATCTTCTCCCTTGCGCACATAACGTTTACTGAAAACTTGATAACTATTATCACTTAATTCCACTTTTGGCAGCCCGAGTGGCATTTCAACAGCAGGCTGGAATTCATGAGGCGGCTGATTGGTGGAAGAGGTGGACATCTTTATTCTCCTTTTTTTTCTAATAAACGATCGATCTCATCACGCAAAGCATTCAAATTTCCTAATGGAAGGTAAACGCTGGCAAAACGAATATAGGCGACATCATCTAGGTCTCGCAAACCATTGATGACCATATCGCCAATGACCTTGGAAGGGATTTCAAGTTTGGTAATGTGTTGCAACTCGGCTTCGATCTCGCCAGCCAAACGATCAATCTCTTCGGCGGGTACGGGACGTTTGGTGCATGCTAGGCGAATACCCTCGATCAGTTTTTCTTTGTCGAACTCTTCACGGGTGTTATCGCGTTTGATGATCAGGGGTGTGGAAAGGACGGGGCGTTCATAAGTGCTAAAGCGTTGGTTGCAATCTTCACAAACTCTTCTTCTACGGATGCCCCCCTTAGCGTCGTGGGTTGTGTCAATAACTCTTGTGTTTTCACTCTCGCAATGAGGACAACGCATAGGCTGCTCCTTCTGTTAATAAATAAGACCCCTATGTTCACTACGGCGGATGAGAACTTCAATGAAGAATCCCCTATATGTAGGGGATCATTGAAGGGGAATGGTTATCAGTGGGGTCATTCTAGCATAAAAAAAAAAGAGAAACAAGTAAGCTGTATCCAAGAAATCTTAAAGAATGAAGATTTTTAACTTTGAGAGAATCCAAACGGAACCCAGGCAGGAGTACAGAAAGATTTTGAGAGTGGGGTATGGACCGGGTGAAAGCCCATACCCCTTACAAAGGAGAAAAAGGATTCCCGTTAGTGCGGGTTAATCGTTGTTGCGGTTCCTGATAAAGGCAGGAACATCTATTTCATCGGTGTTATAGACACGTGGTTGAAAATCGTAGTTATGCTGTGGGGGTTCGGGATTTTCTCTAACCGAACGTTCCTCATAGACATTGTGGTTAAACTTTTTCTCTGGGGTGGTATGAATAGGGCGCATGCGTGAGCGCATACCCGCCTGATCGAAACCAGTGGCAATAACGGTGATACGAATTTCATCGCCCATATTCGGGTCGATAACAGCGCCGAAGATCAGGTTCACATCGGGATGGGCGGTCTCACGAATGATAGCAGCCGCTTCATTGACCTCAAAGAGAGTCAAATCCGAACCACCAGTGACATTAAAGAGGATACCGCGAGCACCGTCAATGGTGATATCGAGCAGGTTGCTGGAAATGGCTTTTTCAGCCGCCTCCCGCGCGCGGTTTTCACCACTGCCGCGTCCGACTGCCATCAAAGCGGCGCCACCTTCTGACATGATGGTGCGCACATCCGCGAAATCGAGATTGATCAGCCCAGGTACTGTGATGAGTTCTGAAATACCTTGAATACCCTGGCGTAAGACATCATCTGCTGCAGAAAAAGCATCCTGCAAGGAAGCGCGCTTGTCGACGATCTGCAACAGACGGTCGTTGGGGATGACGATCAGCGTATCAGCTTGTTCCTTGAGTTTGGAAATACCCATCTCAGCCGACTGCATACGGTGAGCGCCCTCAAAGGTAAATGGTTTGGTGACCACACCAATGGTCAGTGCGCCGACCTCTTTGGCGATCTGGGCAATGATAGGTGCTGCACCAGTACCCGTACCACCGCCCATGCCGGCAGTCACGAAGACCATGTCACTGCCCTTAAGCACTTGATAGAGATCTTCAGATGACTCTTCAGCTGCCTTGCGACCCATTTCGGGAACGCCACCGGCTCCTCTGCCGCGGGTGACCTTTTCACCAATGCGTACACGGGTAGCAGCTTGGGAATAGACCAATGCCTGTCCATCGGTATTGACTGCAATGAATTCGATCCCCTGCATTCCTTCGGTGATCATGCGGTTCACAGCGTTGCAACCACCGCCACCTACTCCTATTACTTTGATGCGAGCAAATGATTCTCCCTGTGGATATGAATTTGCTTCCATTTTTTCTCCTCCGATCTGCATCTTTTCTCCTTGCTTTATATTCCTATTGCGGTAAGAACCGCTTCACAAATTCTTTCACGCGCTCCCATATTCCAAGGGGTGGCAAGCCACGCGTGCGGGTTGATTTTTTGGTGCTGTGTGTGAGGATGCCTGCCCATTCGAGCAGCCCCACACTGGTGGAATAAGCCGGTGAGTACAACTGATCCACCAATCCTTCCAGATCATCAGGTTGTGCTACCCGAACTGGTAAACCCAGAACATCGCTTGCCAGTTCACGAATACCGGGTAATAAACTAGAACCACCGGTGAGCACCACACCGGCAGGTAACAGCCCATCATATCCTGAGCGCTTGATCTCCTGCAGCACGAACTGGAAGATCTCTTCTGCACGAGCCTCGACAATATAAGCCAGATCTGCTCTTCTGAATTCCGTAGGCACTTCTTCGCCGAAAGAGCGGATACTAAAGGTCTCCTGCGCGCTGACCTCCGATTCTTTGGCATGCCCATAGTTGATCTTGATCTTTTCCGCATCCGGCAGGGAAAGACGCAGTCCATGCGCAACATCGGAGGTGATCAGATCTCCACCCACTGAAATGACGGTGGTATGCCAGACGTTGTTGTTGATATAGACCGCCAAATCGGTGGTACCTCCACCGATATCGCAAACCATCACCCCCAATTGTCTTTCCGTTTCGGTCAGCACTACTTCAGCTGAAGCGAGCGGATTGAGCACAAAAGCTTTGACCTTAACCCCGGCAGTTTCGGCACATTTGCGAATGTTTTCTACGGACGCCGCAGAAGCGGTGATGATGTGGGTTTCAACTTCCAGGCGATATCCGTGCATGCCGATAGGTTGACTGATGCCGTCCTGACCATCCACAGTGAAACCGCGCTGAATGACATGCAGCACCTCACGGTTGTGCGGGATGGCGACTACCTGGGCTGCTTCCAACGCACGATTGATATCTACCTGAGAAACCACTCCATTGGTGATACCGACTGCCCCACGACTGTTGATGGATGAAACATGCGATCCGGCAATGCTGACCAGAGCGGACGTGATCTCATATCCTGAGGAGCGCTGGGCTTTCTCAATAGATTTCGCGATGGCATTGATGGTTTTTTGGAGATCGTTGATCATACCCTTACGCATGCCCTGATTAGGTTCAATACCCACGCCCAGAATACGAAAGGTCCCATCTTGCTCCATATGAGCGATGAGGGTGCAGATCTTGGTTGTGCCGATATCGATACCTACAATAATTTCTTCATCCATAGTGTTAATCCTGCCGGTAATAAGGTGCATTGATGTGTTCAATGCTGATCAGGGTAGGGATGATTTGCTCATGGATCATCGTTTTCACGATCTCATCTAGCATTTTCATCTTGGCGGCGATATCTTTTAGATCGGATCCCACAAAGACCTGGAATCCGCGCGGATCATTCCAGCCCAATCCCCTGCGGGTATCATAAAGGATGACACCCTGTTCTGGAAGCAGTTGATTGAGCTCATGAATAGCCTGGTAAGTAACCGGATCAATACGCTGGTAAACCTTGAATAAAGCTAATGTATCGTTCTCTCCTTTCATTACGACGGTTTTACGCAGTCTTTTTTCACCCTGCAAGATGATACGATCTTCAGGGATATAAAATGGGGGTTGATCATCTGCATCAATCTGCACCGATATCTGTGCTTCACCACGCATGGGTAACAGATATCCCTGCGGGTCAACCCATAACTGCTTACCCTGATAATTCCAGACCAGGGAAGGCTCTCTTTCCCGCACCTGGATGATCATTTTGGCTGGAATGGCGAGCGAAATCTGAACCTGATACAGCTCCGGGAAATTATTACTGATGGCTTGCTCGAATTCCTGAGGTGAAAGCAAGAAGATGCATCGCTGGTTGAGATCTAGCACCTGTGCTACTTCTTCTTTGGTGACACGTTGAATACCCTCAATCTCGAAATCAGACACGTGGTAATCGGGTGAACGCCAAGCACTGAAAAGGAAGATGCCACTCAGGATTGCTACAACTGCACTCAGATAGCGCCAGCTCAGCCGTATTTTTGGAGCAGTGTAATCTTTCTGGTCATAAGCGATATGTGCCAGGGGATTTTGTTCGCTGGCAGGAGTATGAAAATCGCGCTGGTTTTGAACAAAGCTCTCAGCAGCTGAATGCGTAGCCATATGTTCGGCACGTTCATCCACCGAATGGAGCCACTCACTCTGTTTTTCGAGGCGTTGGCGACGGATCTGATCTGACCGTCTACCTTGTCCGGCGCGGTTGTACTTTTTCATTATCCTTTTGAAAATTTCCTTTCACTACGATCCCGTTCGGCTTTGCGTTCAAAAGCCAAGTTGATCAATTTATCTACCAAATCGGCATATTTCAGTCCGCTGGCTTCCCATAATTTGGGATACATGCTGATCTTGGTAAAACCGGGAATGGTATTTACTTCGTTCATGAATATCTGGTTGGTCTTGCCATCTACCAAGAAATCAACACGAGCCATACCAGCACAATCGATGGCTTTGTAAGTACGAATGGCGATCTCCTGCATCTCTATGATTGTCTCCTGTGGCAGTAGAGCAGGGATGATCAGCTCAGAGCGATCGTCAAAGTATTTGGCATTGTAGCTGTAGAACTCATCTGCAGGTCTGATCTCACCAGGAATGGAAGCGCGTGGGAATTCATTGCCCAACACACTGATCTCGATCTCACGGGCATTTTCCACACCGCGCTCGATGAGAACACGGCGGTCATAACGGCAAGCTTCCAAAATACCTTCCATCAGATCAGAGCGGTTCTTACATTTGGTGATACCTACGGATGAACCCAAATTGGCGGGTTTAATGAAAAATGGATAAGTGCCTAATTTTTCCGCATCCTCAATCAGACTTTCCAGATCTTGTTCTGCATGCTGGCGACTGGTGATGATCCAATCGACCACCGGAATGCCGTTGGCGCGCATGACATCTTTGAAAAGAGCTTTATCCATACCCACCGATGAGCCGAGCACTCCGGCACCCACATAAGCGATATCTGCCATTTCCAAGAAACCCTGCAAGGTACCATCTTCTCCAAATGTGCCATGAAGAACAGGGAAGATTACATCTAATTCAGTAAGGGCTTTGATCTTTTCGTCTTGGTGCATATAAAGAATATTTTGACCGGGTTCAGGCACCAACAAAACGCGATAGAGATCATTCAGCGTACCGTCCTGGAATTTTTGCCAGGTATGCTCACCACTCCACCATTGCCCTTCATGGGTAATGCCGATCTCAGTGATTTGGTATTTGTTTGGATCGAGCACGGATAGTACCGATTTGGAGGACATGAGCGAAACCTCATGTTCCCCAGAGCGTCCCCCAAACAATATACCGATGCGAATTTTGTTCATGCGTTCTCCTGTATTGTTTGGTATTGTGCAAATTTCTGCATGGTCTGTGCATCCCAATCTCCGATGAGCTCAATTTCTGGATGCAGGAAAATACCGTATTTCTGATGGATTTTATCCTCAATGACCTGAATCAGATACCAGATATCCTGGGCGCTGCCGTTGGAAGAATTAATGATGAAATTGCCATGTTGAGAACTGATTTCAGCCCCGCCATGAGTAGCACCCTTCAACCCAACAGCTTCGATCAATCTACCAGCCTTTTCTTCTGGAGGATTGCGGAAAATGGAACCCATGCTGGGACCAGGTGGCTGATTCTTCAATCTGCGCTGCCGGTATGTTTCTACTTTTGTTTCGCTTTCCTCGCGATCACCAGGGCAAACTGAGAAATCAGCAGTAAGGACAACGCATCGTTCTTCTGTGCGTTTCAGGATGCTGGAGCGATATTCGAATACCATATCTTGATTCGTATATTTATTTTTTCCTTTGTAACGGTGCAAGATCTCTGCCTGGATGAAATTGTGAGAAGTCTCTTTCCCGAAGCAACCGGCGTTACCAAAGACTGCCCCACCTACGGTACCGGGTAGAGTGGCTGCCCATTCCAGTCCAGCTAGATGACGGTTGATGGCTAAGCGAGCAACCTTGCTCATCAGTGCTCCAGCTTCGGCATGCACATGGTAAGCATCATCCCTCCTGTGGATACTGATATTGTGAGCATGGTTGATAATGACAACCCCGCGCACTCCTTGATCACTGACCAGAATATTGGAACCACTGCCCAATACAAGGGTAGGGATGTCCAATTCCCAGACAATGCTGGTGAATCTTTCCAATTCATCAGCATCATAAACAATAAGCAGGGCATCAGCAATCCCACCGGCTCGAATGGTGGTGTAATTCTTCAACTGCACGTTCTCTTGCAGACGAGTAGTGAATTTTTCTCGCAGCACTTTCAACTGAAAATCAAGCATTCTTCCTCCTTGGTTGGGGAGAACTTGACAATGCTGCCGCTAAATCCTGATTGATCTGATTGGCATCCCCTGCTGATAATATCAAAACCACATCCCCGCTTTTCAATTCCCCAAGCAGATAAGCAGTGACCTCAGATAAAGAAGCGATAAAGTGCACGTCAGGATGATGAATGTGAGAAGCGATCAGTTTTGAGGAATAATCCTGTTGTTTTTCCCTTGAGGCATAGATCTCAGTGACAATGACCATGTCGCTCTCTGTAAAAATATCCAGATAATCATTGAATAATTGACGGGTACGGCTGTAGGTGTGGGGCTGCCATATGGTGATTAGCCGGTGATGTGGAAAACGAGCACGCGCAGCCTGGACTGTGGAGTGAATTTCCGTGGGATGATGTCCATAATCATCGATCAATGTGATCCCCTGGAAAGCTCCCATAATATCAAAGCGGCGACCAGTTCCGGAAAAGTGCATCAAAGCTTGTGAAGCTAGTTTAAGGGATAAGCTCATGTTCGACAGGAGAGCCAAAACCGCACCTGCATTCAATGCATTGTGATTGCCAGGAATGCTCAACTTTTCATAGATGGCTGAGCCGTTTGGAAAATACATATCGAAGCAAACCCCACTATAAGGTTCATGGTGGACATTGGCTATTTGATATTGGGCATTGGGATTGGTGCCGTAATATTTCACTGTCACATATCTCTCCGCCCAGTTTCCTATGGCGTAAGCGGATGGATTATCGGCACAAACCAGCAAGAATCCATCAACGGGCATACGTCGAACTAATTTTCGAAATGTTTCTTGATACTCTTCTCGCGTAGGATAACAATCAGGATGGTCATGCTCCACGTTCGTGATTATCAGATAGTTAGGTGTGAGTCCTAGGAACATATAATCATATTCATCAGCTTCAATAACAAAATACTTTCCGCGCCCGGCATGTGCATTGCTGTGAAGATCCTTGGAAGTACCACCGATAATGTACGAAGGATCCAGTCCTAATTGATCGAGAACCCAGGCGGTCATTGCTGTTGTAGTGGTCTTGCCATGGGTGCCGGCAACAGCGATCAACTGAAACCCGGATGTGAGCTGCTGCAGGAAATCGATGCGTTTAAAGACCGGAATGCCCTGAGCCCGGGCTTCGATAACTTCGACATTATCATCCCCGATCGCGGAAGAACGGATCACTATATTGGCGCCAGCAACCTGTTCGGCATGATGCCCTTCATAAACCACAGCACCCAATTGCTGGATTTCCATGGCAAGCGAGGAGAGGACTATGTCAGAACCACTGACGGTATTACCCTGTTCCAGCAATACCCGCGCAATGGCTGAAAGCCCTGTACCGCCAATACCGATAAAGTGATAATGTCTTTTCATATAAATAACACCAGTACAAATACAAATGCAATTGCCACTGCGTAATAGATGGTAGGAGATACTAACCAGGTGGGTGGCAGGTAGGGGATCAAACTGATGGCGGCGTCTCCGGCAGGTGTACCTGCGATAGGTGGAATGAGGATGGCAAAAGGATAATTGCCATCTGCCAGGAAATACCAGATGCTGCCGTAGATCAAATAACCGTTTATGCCGCCGATGATCAATCCTAAGAGAATATCTTGCAAGCGACCGCGCGCGAAACGCTCATCACCCGAAAAACGGGGAATATTGGGAGTTTGATAACCAAAAAAGATCAAAATAATGAAAATGATGATACGCATCCAAATCTGTGAAGTGACCGGATTGGCAGCCAGGTAGCTTTGGACGAATGGAACATACTCCTCTAGTACCGTTATGGCAAAGATGCCCATCACCGCGCTGAAGGTAACCAGGATCTCCTTGGTCCAGCCCCGAATGGCGCCGATCAAGGCAAACAGGATGATAAATACCCAGAAAAGAACGCCGAGACTAATCATGAATTTGTGCTCCTTTCTGCTGCATGATCTCATGTAAATTACGAATGATATTGGCAATGATTTGTGCTGCATCGGGAGCAGCCTGCGCTCGCATGGCTGCGCTCATCTTCTCAAGTCGTTCAGGATGTTCGAGCAGGTTGGAGATGGTCTCGCATAGCATGCTAGGCAGATCTTCATCGCGTAACATCAGGGCACCGCCTGCTTTAACCAGGTATTCTGCGTTGGTCTTCTGGTAACGCCAGGCATATGGATAGGGCACCAGGATGGCAGGTAAATTGAAATAGGGCAGTTCTCCCAGAGTGGAAGCTCCTGCACGACAAACTACCAGATCAGCCGCTGCCAATGCAGCACCCATGTTCTCGTGCAGATAAGGGAAGGGATGATAGCGCTTACCAAGCGAACTATCCAGTCTATGGGCAAAAGTGCTGGTTCCTTCCCAATTATCTGTTCCACTGATGTGCACGACCTGTGCTTTTTGCAGCAGAGCGGGCAGAGAGGGGAAGAGCGCCTGGTTGATAGAACGGGCACCTTTGCTGCCTCCAAATACCAGTAAGACGGGCAGATCAGTAGATAAATTGAATTCTTTCTGCGCCGCTTTTCTTGTCCAGCGGGTTATTTCTTCGCGTAAAGGATACCCGGTCACAATAATATTTTTGTGAGAAGGTATGAATTTCTCTGATTCTGTGGTGCTGGTGAGCACCTGATCAGCAGCACGAATCAGCACTTTCAATGCTAAACCCGGTTCGATGTCAGGGATGAAGACGATCTGCGGTACCCGTCTGGCTGCCAGTGCAACCGGAACGGAAAGGTAGCCACCGGTTGAAAAGAAGATATCCGGTTGGAAATCTGCAATGATCTGGCGTGCCTGTCGGTATCCAGCCCATAACCGGCGTAAATTACCCGGCAGGCGAACAAATCCAATACCATGTAGCCCGGCAGCAGGGATGGCTTTAAAGGGAATATCGAGGCGGGTGATCAATTCATTTTCCATGCCGCCTTCACTTCCGATCCACAGGATTTCCAGCGAGTCTTTTTTAAGTGTCTGAAGAACGGCGAGTGCGGGGTAAATTCCGCCGCCCGTCATCCCTGCGCAAATCAACAACTTCATCCAGGGGTCTCCCTTCTTCTGTATTTTTTTGCACTGCCGTTGCCCGGGAAACATTCAGAATAAATCCCACACCAGCCAGCACGGTGACCATGTTAGAACCACCAGCGCTGATGAACGGCAAAGCATTGCCTGCCATTGGTAAAATATTAGCCATGACACTAATGTTGATGGCTGCTTCTAAAAAGATCCAGATAGTTATCCCGGCAGCTAACAGTTTCCCCAGTAGATCGGGTGCTTGATTGGCAATGTATAACCCTCTCCACAAGAAGAACAAGAAGAGCAACACCACTACCGATGAACCAAGAATACCCAATTCTTCCGCAATGACAGCAAAAATGGAGTCGGTGGGAGCTACCGGTAGTCCGGTGAATTTGGTGGTGGCATGCCCGATTCCTACACCCCAGAAACCACCTTTTACAATAGCTTCAATGGACCGTTGAGTGTGATAGGAGGCGTTTTGCGGGTCTTGTAACCCGCTTACGAATTCGCTAACGCGCTGGTGACCAGTGGGATAGATGAAAATGAACAACGAACCCAGTACCAGAGCGACCACCATCACGATGATGATCTGACGTATATTCCCACCACCGATATAGAACATGATGCCACCCATCAATACCACGGTAAGTACGGCAGAGAAGTCAGGTTGCGCCATAATCAAGCCTGCCACTACCGCGAGGATCCCAATGAGAGGGAATAGACCGAATTTCAACGAATCCAGCACTTCTTGTTTTGCGTATAGCCAGAAAGACAGATAGATCACGACGGCGAGCTTGGCAAATTCAGAGGGTTGGATGGAACCTTGGAACAGCGCACGCCGTGCACCCAGGCGGGTCTCCCCGTAAATGAAAGATACCAGCACCAACAAAAAGATCACCACCGACATCATGGGAAAGAGCAATTTCTTAAAACGGTGGTAGTCAATTGCATAAATGATCAGTGCCCCAACACAACCGATGATGACGAACTGTACTTGTCGATTGAAAAGATAATAGGGACTTTCACCCAAGGTGGTAATGGAATATTCCCATCCGGCGGAATAGACCATCAGCAGCCCGATTGCCAGTAACGCTAACACGCATGCCAGAAATGGGACGTCAATTTCCAGATGTAATCCGCGTTCTCTCTTTTTATTTCCGGCTGTTGTGCGGTTCATGCAAATGACTCCACGATTTTCTTGAACAAATCTCCTCTTTCCTCAAAATCTTTATAGGCATCATAACTGGTACAACCAGGGGAGAGCAGCACCACATCACCTTCTTTCACTATTTTTGCGGTAGCCCGCACTGCCTCAGACATGGATAGGTGTTTTTCCAGCATATAAGGGAACTGCCCGTGTTCATAATCAATCAGCGTTTTTTCGATCATGTCAGCTGCTTCACCAAATAAAACAATATGTCGTGCACGTTGATGCATTTCAGCGGCCAATTCCGTCCATGGTAATTTCTTGTCGCGCCCACCTAACAGCAATACCAGAGGCTGGTCGAACGCATGGATAGCAGCCATGGTGCGTTCAGGTGCAGTTGCAATGGAATCGTTATACCAATCTGCACCATGCCAGCGACGCACGAATTCAAGACGGTGGGGAATGCCCTTGACCCGGTCAATGCCTGCCTGGATCGCTTCAGGTGGAAAGCCGGCAGCGAAGGCAATAGCACTGGCAGCCAGCGCATTCATAATATTATGAGCACCCGCCAGATGAATGCAATCCATGCTACAGAGTTGCTGGATTTGCCCATGATCATTGATACAAAGATGGTCATCCTGCAGGAATGTCCCAATGGAGGAGGAACCCAAAGCTTGTATACCGAAGGAAATCAATTTCCCATGCACGGAAGTATGCAGATCCCAGGCGCCCGCATTCTCGCGGTTGAGAACCGCAATATTTTCGGCTGTCTGGTAATCCAGAATATGTGCCTTGGCTTGAGCATAAGCTTGCATGCTACCGTGCCGATCGAGATGATTGGGGGTGATGTTGGTAATAGCAGCAATGGCGGGTGAGATGGTCATTAATTCAAGCTGGAAGCTAGAGAGTTCTAATATCACAATATCGGTGGGTTGAATAGCATCCAGATCATTGATCAGGGGGGTGCCTATATTGCCACCCACCCAGGCTTTTTGTCCCGAATGGCAAGTCTGACGGGCGATTTCTCCCACCAAAGTAGTGGCAGTGGTCTTACCGGCAGAACCGGTGATGCCGATCGAACGGGCGCGGAGCCTTTCGAAAAAGATCTGAGAGTCATTGGACAGGGGAATAGCGCGTTTCTGTGCTTCCAGGATGATAGGAAGGGTAAGCGGTACTCCACCTGAAACACACACCAGATCGCAGTTCTCTAACAAGGAAAGAGGATGTTCTCCAAAACAAGTTTGCACGTGTAGCTGTGCCATCTGTGTGGCAATTTCAGCCATTTGCTCCAGCGGTTTGCCATCATTGAGCGTGACCGATGCACCTTGAGTGGAAAGGAAATGCACCAGAGCAATCCCTTGCCGGGCTGCTCCGATCACCAACACTTTCTTTCCTCTGAAATCCTTCATCCAATTACCTCACGCGACTAATAGCAATACCGATCAAGACGGACAGCAAATTTACAATCCAGAAACGCTGCATTACCTGTGTTTCACTCCAACCGGAAAGCTCAAAATGATGGTGCAAGGGCGCCATCTTGAAGAGCCGTTTTCCACCGGAAAAGCGAAAATAGATGATCTGCAACATGACACTCAATACTTCACTGGTAGGGATGATGGCAATGATGGGCAACAGCAACCATTGCCCGGTCATCAATGCAACTACACCCAGGGTGGCACCCAATGCCAGTGACCCGGCATCACCCATGAACAACTGGGCGGGATGCACATTGAACCACAGAAAACCGAATAAAGCACCCACGATGGTGAAACAAAAATTTGCTAAAAAAATCTGTCCTTGCATCAGAGCGATCACACCAAAGGCAGCGAATGCGGTGATCGAGATCAAACTTGCCAATCCATCCAAACCGTCTGTGAAATTCACAGCGTTGGAATAACCCACGATGATAATAGTTGCAATGGGAATGAATGCCATACCCAGCGGAATGGAATCGGGATAACCTGGCCAGAATAATTCGGGTACATGCAGAGCATATTTCAATAGAAAAGCGGTTACCAGGGCAAAAATGGTTTGCATCAGGAATTTGACGGTGGCTGACATCCCCAACCCCTTACGAGGACCGCGGATCCCTTCCCAATCGTCGATCGCACCCAAGATACTGTAGATAACCATTACAACCAATGGAACCAACACGGAATAGCCGGAGATATCAAAACCGAGCAAAGTAGCAGCATTCATCAAAATGGTAAGAATGACCACCGGCACGATAATGATGAATCCACCCATGGTGGGGGTTCCCAGTTTCTCGATATGACTTTCTGGTCCATCTTCGCGTATGATCTTGCCAATCTTGAAATGGCGCATTAGTTTAATCAATGGTCCTCCCCAGATAAGGGAGAGGATAAAACTCAACGCTACCATGGTTATCGAAACATTCGTCTCTTTCATAATGTTTTCTCCAGGGCAGATGCAATGGTATCCATGCGCAAACCATGAGAACCTTTGATGAGAACCACATCTTCAGCGTTCAGGTTGTATTTCAATACCTGCACAGCTTGTGTTGAATCTGCTACTGTGGTGATATCTTTTTCTGCAAGTCCATGTTGATGGGCTGAAGCGGCGATGATCTTACCCAAATTACCTACGGTGATGAGGTGATTGACTACTGCAGCAGCGCGTTCTCCAACCTGCTGATGCCCAATTTGTTCATACTCGCCAAGTTCCAACATATCGCCCAATACCGCAATCTTGTGTCCTCTTAATTCATCCAGTAGATCCAAAGCAGCGATCATGGATTCGGGAGTGGCATTGTAGGTGTCATCGAGGATCAGCGCGCCGGATTCAGCACGAGCGGTCACCAAACGCAGCTGAGAATGTCCTTTTTGCAAACCGGTGACAATCTCATCCCATTGCATACCGGCTGCCAAACCAGCTGCGGATGCTCGTAAAATTGTTTGCACCGAGTGTTTTCCCAGCATAGGAACCTGCACATGGAAAGTATGTTCCTGATGATGAATGTCAAAGGTAATACCATTCAATCCCTTGCCTTGAATGTCATCCGCCCAGAGATGTGCATCAGATGAAAGACCATAATAAATCACCGCGGCACGGGTTTCTTGGTTCATGGAGCGTACCAGGGGATCATCGTAATTTAGAATGGCAAAACCATCCTCAGGCAAGGATTGCACCAATTCTGCTTTGCCTTTAGCAATCACCTGCTGCGATCCGGCTCGTTCAGCATGCACCGTTCCAATATTGGTGACGATGCCAATGTGTGGTACGGCAATATCGCACAAGAAACGAATTTCACCGGGATAGTAAAAACCCATCTCCGCCACGATGCAATCATGTCCATAACCAGCATTGATCAGAGTAAGGGGCAGCCCAATTTCATTGTTGTAGTTGCCCGGATTCTTATGGGTATGAAAATGTTGACCAAGAACCTCTGCCACCAGCTCTTTGGTGGATGATTTTCCTACACTGCCGGTGATACCGATCACGGTAGGGTTGATGATGCGCCGCTGGCGGGCGGCAATGGTCTGCATGGCTTGCAGTGAATCCTTGACCTTGATACAGAAAGGTTGGTCTGGAATGTGGATGGGTTCGGAACTATTCTTGTCTAGATCAATGAGGGGATAATTACAGGAGACATCCTGATCAATCACCGCAACCAGTGCACCATTTTCGAAAGCTTTTGAAATATACGCATGCCCATCTACCCTTTCACCTTTGATAGCGAAAAACAGAGAGCCGGGTAGAACACGACGTGAATCGACGGTAGCTTCGGAAAGAATCCAATCCGCAGAGGCGCTGAGCGATGTATCGAATGCCGCAAAAAGATCAGTTAGCTTGATCATTATCACTTCCTTGCGCAAATAGAGTGTGGCGTACGGAATCAGGAGGAATATTTAGCATGGTCACCAATTCTTCGGCGATATCATGGAAAACAGGAGCTGCCACATAAGAACCCCAGTAGCCAATTTCCGGATCCGGTTTTTCGATCCATACATATACCAGGAACTGCGGGTCATCCACCGGACCCCAACCCACGAAGGAGGTATTGGACAAGGCGGAATCATATTTGCCGTCATCGGGGACCTCTGCCGTTCCAGTTTTGCCTGCAATGCGGTAATTATCGATGAGTGCCAGAGAGCCTTCTCCACCTGCCAGTGACTGTGCCAGCAATTCATTGAGCATATCAGCGGTCTTTTCACTGACCGGTACACCCAGCACCTGAGGAGTGGTCTCATAGATCTGCCCATCCTGAATGATAGCTTTTACCACGTGGGGTTTCATCATCTTTCCCCCATTCGCAATGGAAGCAATCGAAGTTGCCATTTGAATGGGAGTAACGGCTACACCCTGCCCGAAGGAATTGGTAGCCAGATTGATGGGCCACCAATCATCATCACCAGGAACGCTCATAGGCCAGATCTCTTCACCACCCAAATCAATATTAGTGCGGCGTCCAATGCCGAAAGCCTGCATATAAGAATAGAACTTTTCGGATCCCATCTCGGTTGCGATGGTTGCCAGACAAACGTTCAGCGAGTTTTGCATGCAACCCAGTATATCCTGCTCCCCCCAAGCTTTACGGTTCCAGTTGTAGATATAACTGCCGTAATATTCGAAATAAGTGCCAATGTTGAATTTGGATTTCAGATCTACCTCCCCAGCATCCAGTGCAGCTGCCATGGTCAGTACCTTGAAAACAGAACCTGGTTCATAAGTTTCCGAAATAGCACGGTTGAAGGGAGTGGTATCTTTTAATTCCTCTTCATAGACCCAGTACTGGTTCAAATTAATATGAGGTTGGGTTGCCATGGCAAGGATCTCACCATTGCGGGGGTCCATCACGATGACGGTACCTGATTCGGCTTTGAAATGTTCTACCGCCTCATCCAGTTTTTCTTCAACCATCGCCTGTATCTCCCGGTCGATGGTAAGTACCAAACTGGCACCAGATGGAAGTTTGGGCGTCTCTTCGATCATGTAAGGATCAAGGGGAATTTCAACAGTTACCGGAGGACCAGAGAGGATATCGTTGTAATATTCTTCCACACCGTAAAATCCTTCCCCGTTTTTTCGATCACGGAATTTATAGAACCCCAGGATGTTTGAAGCAAGTGTGTTTTCAGGATAGCTGCGTTGCAGGTGAGGATACCAGACCATACCCCGCAAGCTGGGTTGGTCTGGATCCTCTCCACCTGGGTTGAGCGTTTCATATTCACTCTTGATCGCGGACAAAGCATCGATCACACCACTGGGAAGAAAATCGGCGATGATGCCATAAATGTTCTTACCATTGTCGTAATCCAATGCTGCTGTTTCTAAGGCTTTTTCATAATCTACTTCAGGAATGGCAGATAGTGTTTCGGCGATGGTTTTGGCATTCTTTACATATTGCAGTAGTACTCCGACCTCGTAGACCTCTTCGTTGCCCGCTAGTAAATGACCCCAACGATCGTAGATATTTCCTCGTTCAGGGTAGACGATCTTCTTTTCATAGGTATATTGTTCATCTGCCCATTCACTGAGTGCCACATATGCGTTGCTGGCTTGAATATGGAACAGTTGGAAAATAATCAGGACCGATATAAAGGTACAAATCGCTCCGATCAGGTTGAGACGACCTGTCGATTTGTATCTCATGATTGCACCTCTTCGTCTGGTTCAGAGAAGAGCATTTCTTGGATAAAATCCCATAATGATTGCTGATACGCAGAGTTCAAGAGAATATCACTCTCAGAATTGTTGCCAGGAGCAGGGGAAGTGAGATCAATACCACGCCCGGGATAAGAAGGCAGCACCATATATGCAATATTATCGCCAGTGATTTTGATGTAGCCTAGTTTTTCTGCTCTTTTTTCCATGTTTCCATTGGAAACCAGCCAGGCTAATTGGGTATTCTCATTTGCCACTTGACGTTGCAGTTCTTCACGTTTGTCCATAAAGGAACGTATCTCCAAACCAGCTGCTGCTGCTTGAGCGCTGAAGACCAGATATAGTGCCAGAACGGTGCCCAGAGCAATCACCGGAAGTACATACAACCCCATTTTCTGAAGTTGTTTGCGACGTGGCGTTGTTTTGTATGCCTGGACAAGTTTCTTTTGCATAATGTCAACCGATTTTCTGTGCAACCCGTAACTTTGCACTGCGCGATCGGGGGTTTATTTTAATCTCATCTTCCGAAGCCAAGACAGGCTTTTTGGTGAGAACTTTCAAAGTTGCTTTATGTCCACAGATGCAGGTAGGCTGCTCAGGGGGGCAGATGCAGTCTCTGGATTCCTGCCGGAAAAACTCCTTTACTACGCGATCTTCGAGTGAGTGGAAAGAGATCACTGCGATCCTCCCTTCGTCTTTTAGGCGATTGGCAGCCGAGCGGATGCCAATCTTGATGGTATGCAATTCATCATTCACAGCCATGCGCACAGCCTGAAAAGTGCGGGTGGCTGGGTGAATCTTGCCACGTTGACCGTGGTAAACCTGCATGACCACATCAGCTAACTGGATGGTGGTATGAAATGGTCGAGCTGCGCAAATGGCTCGGGCAATTGCATACGCTTTGGGTTCTTCACCATAATTTTGCAGTATGGATATCAGATCTGCTTCTTTCCACTGATTTACTACCTCCTGAGCGGTCAGTGGAGAAGCGATATCGAAACGCATATCCAACGGTCCCTCTTTAAGAAAAGAAAAACCACGTATAGCTTCGTCTACCTGCATGGATGATACTCCCAGGTCAAAAAGAGCGCCATCCAGTGCATCCCAACCCAATTCGCGCAAGGTCTGCTCAAGTTGGGTATAGGAACGATGAAAGAAATGGATATGATCAGAAAAAGAATTCAATCGTTCTTTGGCGATGGAGAGTGCCTCTTTATCGAGGTCAAAACTGATCAACTCTCCGTCAGGCTGGCAGGCTTTTAAAATTGCTTCGGCATGACCTCCTGCGCCCAGTGTAGCATCAAGGTAGCGTCCCTTGTTTTTCGGGTTAAGGTACGTCAGGACTTCCCGATTGAGTACTGGAACATGAGGATACAAGAGAGCGGGTTGCATCAAGACTCCTCAAAAGTAAGATTCAAGCACTCAAATTTTTTGTTCCTAAGATCAGGTTTCCGCATTTCATCTGATTTGTCACGCCATTGCGAAGAAGACCAGATCTCGAAGTAATCTCCTGCTCCGGTGATAACCACGTTTGTGTCTAAATTCACCATATCGCGCAGGTTTTGTGGGATTAAGATGCGTCCGGCTTTGTCAGACTCGACTAAAACTCCGAACGAGTAGATTAGATGGCGTAGGTCTCGTGTCGATGTATCAATGATGTTATTAGTACGAAGATTGTGAGATAATATATTGAAATTATGTTGGCTCATACACATCAAATTATCGTCAAATCCGAGGGTGATATAAGTACCTTCTGCGAGTTCATCACGAAAACGGGCAGGGATGGTCAATCTCCCTTTTTCATCTATGGTGTGTTCGTACTGCCCGAAGAACATGTGTTCTACCTCTTGGAATAGCCAGAACGCCGGCACATTACCGGCGCTCCACTTTCACCCATTTTTCTCCACTTGTTCCCACATTATAACTAATTTTGGGGAGCAATACAAGCTATGTCAACCAATTTTGGGGTATTAATTTTTCTCTAATAAAGGAGGATTCTAGCGATGTTTTTCGATATGCCATTGGAGGAATTGGAAAGATATCGTCCCGAACGGGATGAACCGGCTGATTTCTGGGATTTTTGGCAATGCACTTTGGATGAGAATAAGCGATTTCCTATCGCTCTCGAACTTGAGATAGTTGACTATGGAATTGACCTATTTGAAACATTGGATGTAACATTTGCGGGGTATAAGGGGCAACCAGTAAAAGCCTGGTTCATCAAACCAAAGAATACCTTGAAAGGTTTGCCCTGTGTGGTCCAATATATCGGTTATGGGGGTGGGCGAGGTTTCCCTATTGACTGGCTGCTTTGGCCGAGTGCTGGCTTTGCCACTCTGGTGATGGATACTCGTGGGCAGGGAGGTACCTGGCTGCAGGGTGATACTCCCGATCTGTCAGAAGCAGGTTCGAGCCCGCATATCCCCGGGTCTATGACGGATGGAATACTACAGCATGATCAGTATTACTACCGGCGTGTCTTTAGTGATGCGGTAAGAGCACTGGAAGCTGCCCGTAACTTACCCGGGGTCGATCCTGAGAAGATGGTAATAAGCGGGAAAAGCCAGGGCGGAGGCATCACCCTGGCAGTGAGTGGTCTGGATGAGCACATACAAGCTGTTATGGCGGATGTGCCATTTCTATGTCATTTCAAGCGGGCAGTGGCGATCACCGATGCTGCACCTTATAGTGAGATTGGGCGTTACTGTAAAACGCATCGTGATAAGACCGAACAAGTATTTAGAACGCTGAGTTATTTTGACGGGATGAATTTCGTGACCAGAGCGAATGCTCCGGCATTATTCAGTGTAGGGCTGATGGATACAATCTGCCCACCTTCTACTATCTATGGAGTTTTCAACCATTATCATGGTGAAAAGACCATACACCATTATATGTTTAACGAACATGATGGTGGAGGTTCGCACCATGATCTGAAGAAGATCGCATTCATGAATAAATTATTTAAATGAAAAGAGGCGATTTACATTTTGAAATCGCCCCTTTATTTTTATCTATCCAGAAGAAATTTTATTCAAAGCAGGGAGAGGGTTGGATGCTGCTGGCGCGATTTCCGCAGAAGGCAGAACTGCTGCTGAGCCGTCCGGTGAATTCATCTTCAGTTGAGTCGATGTACATATAGAAATCGCCCGAAGTGCCGTCAGTGTTCTCCCATGTTCCGATGATGGATCCACCATCTTCCTGGATCATTCCGATGAAGGAAATGGAATTGTGATTAGTAACAACGGTGGTTCCGCTGATCTTATCTCCCTGTACCAGGAAATTAATGGTATAGGCTTTACTTGAGTTGCCCATCCATATCTTCCATTCGCCGTCCCAATCCACATTCTTGGTCACAACTGTGGTCGGTGCGATGGTGGAGGTGCTGACCGCCTTTTCTTCCTCGGCTGCAGCAGCTTCCGTATTGGTGGCAGCGGGTGGCAGGGTGGGGATCACTATTTCTTCCTGTTGAGTCTGGAAAAAGGGAAAACTGCAAGCCATCGAGATGATCGCCAGGCAGCTGATGCAAATGATCGCAAGATTGATGGGCTTTCTCATGGTGTTCCTCCTAATATATACATCCTTATTGTATGTTAAACGTCAAAAAATTCAATAAGGTTCCTTATTAACTATACAACATAATTCTAAACCTAAATCAAGCAGAATAAAAATTCTTCATTTACATTTATCCTAGATAATAAATGTGGTAGAATCGGTTGCGCGATGGAGATACCATCACAATAGAGATCTTGCTTGGTTGGAAGTGCCTTGCTGGTTTCAGAAGGCGCTTTTTTTATTGTATATAGGAGAAAATAATGGCATTACATTTTAAAGATTTTGGTCTGGATGGGCAATATCTCCAGGCTGTCGAGCAACTCGGGTTTAGGGAACCCACACCTATTCAACAATCTGTTATCCCTCTTTTGTTGGATGGAAATGACGTGATTGGTCAAGCCCAAACCGGTACTGGTAAAACGGCTGCGTTTGTATTGCCGTTGCTTCAGCAAATCCGAACTGGTAGAGGATTTATCCAGGCGTTGATCCTGGCTCCCACACGCGAATTAACGATTCAAATTGCCAAAGAAATCGAACGGATTGCGAAATTCTCCCCGATAAAAATTGTAACAGTCTACGGCGGGCAATCTTATGATGTTCAAATTCGTGAGCTAAAAAAGGGGACGGATATTGTTGTAGCAACTACAGGCAGGCTGATCGATCTGATCCACAAAAAGGTCATCAAATTGGACCAGGTTCAATTTCTTGTACTGGATGAGGCTGATGAAATGCTTGAAATGGGCTTTGTGGAGGATATCGAGGAAATACTCAAGAATCTACCTAATGTGGAACAGAAAGCATTATTTTCAGCGACCATGCCAAAAACGGTGCGCGCGCTGGCTGACAAATATATGGTACATCCACAAGAGATCATGATCAATCCTTCCAATGAAACATTGGATGAGATCGACCAGCGTTGTTATTTTGTGCGCAATGAAAAAAAATATACGACACTTTTAAAAGTGCTTGAAATGGATGAAGTCCAAAGTGCTTTGATCTTTGTGCGTACCAAGCAACGTGCTCAAGATCTGGCAGATGATCTGCTGGCCGATGGATATTCTGCCCGTGCGATGCACGGCGATTTGAGTCAGAAACAGCGTGAGGTAACGTTGATGAGTTTCAGAAAACATCAGATTACTTTAATGGTAGCCACGGATGTGGCAGCACGCGGGTTGGATATCAAAAACGTCTCCCATGTTTTTAATTATGATATGCCTGCAGATCCGGAAGATTACATTCATCGAATTGGTAGAACCGGTAGAGCTGGGAGGAAAGGCTCTGCTGTTACTTTCTTTACAAAAAAAGAAGGAAGAATGCTCAACCAAATTGAATCCTTCAGCCATCAAAAAATTCAAGAATTCGCTGTTCCTTCGCAGGCAGAGATCCAGGCGAAGAGAGATGCAGCATTTCTGCAAAAATTGACCGATCAGATAAAACACGGTGATATGAAACATGAACAAATACTGGTTGAGCAATTGATGGAAATGGATCACGAAGCCATGGATATTGCAGCAGCGGCTATTCGTCTGGCGCGCAGCAATGAATCTCCGATCTCGGAAGCCAAGCATCAAAAAGAGAGTAATGTTGCTACAGATGGTATTTCACGATCTCGTCATTCCGAATCTAAATTTGATGAACCGGTCAAGATGAATTCACGCGCTACCTATAAGAATCCATTCAGTGATTACCATATCCATGAACAGGAAAATGGCATGGTGTGTGTGAAGATGAATCTGGGAAAGAAACAGGGTATCCGGCCGGGAGATGTGGTGGGGACTATTACCGGAGAGACAGGTGTGCCTGGAAAGACCATTGGAAAGATCCATATTTTCAATGATCATACTCTAGTTGATATTTCAGAAAATCATGTACAGAAGATTCTTAAAAACAGCAATGGTCAGTACAAACTGCGGGGAGTTCCAGTGCGACTGACCAAAGCCAATTAGTTGAACAAAATTATAAAAACAAAAGAGCAGTAGTCTTAAGACAGTTGAGCGTGCTCTTTCTTTTTTAACTCTGCTTTCACTTCTTCAGCTGGTTTAAGAGGGATGATTTGCTCATGACAGGGTTCCTTGGTGCGATCAACACGCCAGTAGTACAAGACTTCCTTGTCAATGGGCGTTGCTTCAAATTCGTGAAGATATTGCAAGAGCAATTGCGCTGATCTTACCATGATGTAAGTGCAGCGAGAAATATCAGGATCAATTGCAGGCTGGTCTTTAAGGGAAGTACAGTTGGACGTGCCAAACTCATTCAGGAAGCGCTGCCAAAACCCTCTGGCGATGGCGGCATCATAACGGGCATCCCCACGTACCTCTGTACGCCCATATAAGGCACCGATCAACAGCAAACCAATGGTTAAGCCACCGCAGTGACTGCTCATGGATTCTGCCATGCCGCCATGCAGTGTGGCAGTCATACGCAAAATGGTGGGGGTTAATGCTTTTTGGGGCAAGAGATAAGACCAGAGCCCCCGCACCAATGTTTCGGAACAGTGGTAACCCTTATTATGAAGTGCAATAATCTCCTCCCTGATCTTTTTCATGGTGATTTCGTCGTTCGCGTAGGTTGACATGATTTATTCCTTTTTTATATGATCTGTTTGCTGATTAATTCCTGCTTGATATGTGCCAGGTCGCTTTCGTTCATGGCACCGAAGGGTGTTCTGGGTATTCCACAATTGACTCCACGCATTTGAAGGATGGCATAGCTGGCTTCCATCTTGGAATACTGCCGCATCAACTGGCGGATGAAAAAGATGATCGTTTGGATATGCAAGATCTCCTCCTGAAAATCCGATTCCAGCGCTTTGAAGAGCGCATTGACCAGTTCTGGAAAAACGTTTGATAAACCGGAAATGCACCCGCGAATTCCGATCTCATGTGCCGGGACGAGAATTGCTTCCGTACCAACCAGGTAATCACAACGAGTTGGTGGGATAGATTGCATGCGTTTCTGCATGGCGTCTAGTTTACCGCTGGTATCTTTTACACCACACACCCCGAGTTCGATCAATTTCTCGAAGAGTTCCAGGCTGACCTCATGATGGATGTAGGATGGATAGTCATATAGATAGACGGGAAGATCAGTACTTTCAAGCAATGATCTAAAATGATAGAGAATCGCATTATTAGTATGCGGATAATAATAAGGAAGCACGGCTGCCAGGGCATGAGCGCCATGCTGCTGTGCATGTTGCGCTAAATCGATAGTTGACGCAGTGCTGGTGGTTCCAACGTGCGCGATAACCAGTCTGTGCAATTCTGTATTTTGAAATGATACCAATTCCAGCATTTGCTTGCGTTGGGGGATCTCCATCATCATACCGGAACCGAAACTGCCACAAACAAAAAAACCATTCACGTGTGGAGTCAGAAATTTCAAGAATGAGGGGAGAAGGGATTCGGCGATATCCCCATTCGGTAGGAAGGGGGTCAGGACAGGTGTGACAATACCTTTAATATGTTCCATCAATTCCTCGATACTAGTAAACAATTCCAAAATTTCATTAATGATACAGCATAAATGATCCAAAGAGGGTTTTTCGGTGAAATGCACATTCTTGCAAAATAAGACCATGCAGATCAAGCAGTCTATGATATTATCTCAACGGAATGATTGTTCCGCATGAAATACAAAGATCATTTTAAAATTAACAGTATAAACGGAGCGATGAACATGAGAAAAGTGTGGATCGATACAGATCCGGGTATTGATGATACGTATGCCATTGCCATGCTGCTGGCGGATGCAAATATCGATATTGTGGGTGTTTCCAGCGTTTTCGGAAATGTCACGGTGGAAAAGACTACCTATAATGCCAAGGTATTAATGGAAGCGGCCGGGCTGAATAAGTTACCACTGGCTCGTGGCGCCAACCTGCCATTGCATGTGCCACTGGATACCTCTCCTTTTGTGCATGGCGCAAATGGGCTGGGGGATATGCCATTGCCAGAAGTGCATATGCCCGAATGGGCCGTGCGTGCTCCCCAAGCCATTATCGATATTATCCAGAAATACCCGCATGAGATTACCCTTTTACCGATCGGTCCTTTGACGAATATCGCCATGGCTTACTTGATCGAACCTTCCATTGTGGACCTGGTAAAAGAGGTGGTGATCATGGGTGGGGCGGTGCACTGCTCTGGCAATATCACTCCTGCGGCAGAGGCAAATTTCTTCCATGATCCGCATGCCGCTCAACTAGTGATAAGCGCCGGCTGGAATGTGGTGCTAGCAGGATTGGATGTATGTGACAAAGGACGTATTCCCCAAGCTCTATTAGAACAGATTGGAAATGGAAGGAGCCCGTTGGCACCTTATATGAAGGGAGCGCTGCCATTCTTCAGGCATTTCTTGGAACTTTTTGCCATGAAAGACGAAGCCAGTTTGCCGGATACTATGGCAGCAGCGTATTTGTTGAACCCGGAGCTGTTTACTATCGAATCTACCCCGTTGTATATTGAAACTGAAGGCGCTTGCATGGGGCAGTCGCTGGCAGTGCCACGTGGAAAATGGTATGAAGACCCCGGCAGTCAGGCACGCTATGATGCCGATAACCATCTGGGAATGGTGGATGTACTGGTGGATGTGGATGTGGTGAAATTTCTGGACCTGATGAGAGACCTGCTAATCTAATTTCAGGACGTTCTTATTGAAAATGATTCTGGAAATACTCTCGCAGTCGTTGATTTAGAGAAGCGATGTCTTTTTCTGATCCACGCGGTGCCAGTGGCCATTCATCTACTTTGCAGCCCCAATATTCTCGTGGAGCATCGGGATACCTGCCGATAACGTGGACATGCACATGAGGAACACCATCTCCGATCACGAAAGAATAAACATGCACCATTCCCATCACATGCATCAGCGCTTCAGCACTATATTTGGTGTAGAGCCCAATAGCATGTGCTTCTTGCTCGGTCAAGTCAGATAGTTCCGGGATATGCCGGAGTGTTTCAATGAAAATGTGTCCCAAATAGTGATCTTTTTCATTCCCAAAGGGAAGAGCGTGAGCGATGAAGATCAGCTCATTCTCAAAAATAGGGCTGCCGGGAGTGATGATCTCTCCGCGATGCTTTTGACAAACCAGACAATTTTCATCAAAAACCGTGTCCATTTTTTAATTATATAAACTTTTTTTATGAGTCTTAACCTTTCTCTATTAAAGAAGAATATATATAATGAAAAAGTAAGTATATTGAAAAGAAATAATCATTTCAGGAGGAAGCATTATGAAAGCATTGGTAATTTATGACTCGGTCTTTGGCAACACCGAGAAAGTCGCACAGGCAATCGGAAAGGCATTGGGTACCAAAAGTGTAACAGTAAAAAAGGTTACCGAGGTTGGGGATAGTGATTTGAAAGATGTGGATTGGATCATCACAGGTTCTCCCACACGTGCATTTCGTCCCAGTGAAGGGATGACTGCTTTCCTGAAGAAACTTGCCATGGGCAGTTTGAAGGGAATTAGAGCAGTGGTGTTCGATACACGCATTCCGTTAGAAACCATCAAATCCAAAGCTTTTCGCTTTATCGTATCCAAGGGCGGTTACGCTGCTCCAGCTATGGCGAAGGTATTGCAAACCAAGGGTGCTGAAGTGGTTGGGAAGCCAGAAGGATTCTTTGTGCTCGAATCAGAAGGTCCATTGGCAGAAGGGGAATTGGAACGTGCCGCAGCCTGGGTAAAATCAATAACCAAGAATCAGTAGCATCGCCCCCGATTCGATCATCTGAAAATGCCTGATTCATGATCGGAATATTTCAGGTCATTTGGAATTTAATGATAGATTATATTTTTTCACTGTGAGTTTCTTGATAGAATCATCGATTTACTTCGATAGTTATTGATAGGTTTACTTATGTAGGATTTGACCTGATCTATTGAGAAGGAGCTACGATGAAACGAATTCTACCGTTTGCAGCACTATGTATTGGATTTGCATTTGACTTCCTATTTTGGAAGAAGCCTTTAGGCATTTCCTGGGCAATTTTCTTGATTTTTAGCATACTAATTGGTTTTTCATTGCTACGTGCAAAGAAGATCAGTCCGGCGGGAAAGAATTTCTTTCTTTTTATTTCGATCATTTTCTTTAGTGTTATGTCGTTCTTACGTAAAGAACCACTGACCACTTTTCTGAATATCGGATTATCCATATTCTCTACGATCGTTTTGGTCATGACCTATAGCAGTGGCTTATGGAGTACATTCAATTTGAGGGATTATGGCGCGAACTTATTCCAATTAGTGGCTAGTATGGTTGTTCATCCACAGGATCAATCCATCAGTGCGGGATTTCAACCATCCTCCCCAAAATCCACACAAAAACGCAAAACCTGCCTTTCTGTTTTTCGCGGAATATTACTGGCTTTGCCAATCTTGTTCATCTTTGCTGTTCTTTTATCTTCTGCAGACCTGGTTTTTGCTCAAAAACTGGATAGTTTTTTTGCAAATTTCCAGTTGGAAAATATCGGGGAATATCTATTTAGAGGGTCATATATCCTGCTCATTGCTTATTTCTTTGTGGGTCTCATTCGCCATGTAATGCTTCGGAGTCAGCAGGATAAGAGGGCGAGTTTGGGAGATCCGTTAGTAAAACGATTCCTTGGTTTTACAGAAACTTCCATAGTGTTGGGAAGTGTCATTGCTCTTTTCAGTGTTTTTGTGGTCATCCAGTTTCAATACTTGTTCTTTGGACAGAGCAATATCTCCCTTAGCGGATTTACCTATTCCGAATATGCCCGGCGCGGATTTGGCGAATTGGTAGCGGTGGCTGTTTTCAGTCTGCTGTTACTCCAGAGTTTGAGCGCGATCACGAAACGTGAGACAAAACAGCAAAAGAAGATCTTCTCGGGATTGATCACAGGATTGGTCATCACCGTATTGGTCATACTGGTGTCTGCCTTCCAACGGCTCCTTTTGTATGAATCAGCCTATGGCTTCTCACAACTGCGCACCTACGCCCACGTATTTATGCTCTGGTTGGGTATTTTGTTGGCGGCGGTAGTGATATTTGAGATATTGGAGCGCCCACGTTTTGTTACCAATCTGGCACTGGCTGTATTGATCGGATTTACGGCAACGCTCAATTGTATGAATGTGGATGCATTTATTGCCCATCAGAATGTCAAACGGGCTGTTCAGGGTGAGGGACTGGATGTTGCATATCTGGCATCGTTAACAGATGATGCCATACCAGGGTTGGTGCGAATTTACTCTTCTACAGAAACCTCTTCTGCGATCCGAGATGAGGTCGGCGTAGCACTGGTTTGCCATATTGCACTGAAAGAGATGGATAATTCTCAAATCAAACCATGGCAGTCATTCCATTTATCAACATGGCGTGCTGACCAAGCTGTGGCAAAAATCCAGAAAAATTTAGCAGGTTATCATATCAGAGAAGAATCTTGGCAACTCTTTGTGACAACACCGAACGGATTGGAGTATTCGTGCCGGGAACCGGCATTGTTTGATTGAAACCTAATCAGCTAGGTCTATTAGTCATAAGTATAGCATCTGCGGGCGGTACTGTAGCGCTTCTGCCAGATGAACACTGTCGATTTGTTCTTTGCTCGCCAGATCAGCGATGGTGCGTGCCAATTTTAGAATGCGGAAGTAAGCACGCGCGGTGAGCTGCATCTGGCGCATGGCGGATTCCATCAATTTACGACTTTCTTCATCTAGCACACAGTATCTTCTGGTATCGACATTTTTCATATCCGCATTGGAAAAAATCTTTTCATGATGGTCATTTCCGTCATGAATACGAAAACGCTCCTGCTGAAGCAGGCGGGCAGTCTCGACCCGTGTGCGGATGACCATAGATGATTCTCCCAGGCGATCATCGCTCAATTTTTGATATTCCACTCTGGGAACCTGAATATGAATATCAATACGGTCGAGCAGTGGTCCGGAAATACGTTTTTGATACTTGGTGATATTGGAAGGAGAACAGGTGCAGGGATGAGAGGGATCGCCATAATATCCACAGGGGCAGGGATTCATGGCTGCTACCAGTTGAAAATTAGCCGGGAAGGTAAGCGAGCCGCGTGCCCGGCTGATGGTGACCACCTTATCCTCCAGTGGCTGGCGAAGCACCTCCAGCACTTGTTTACTGAACTCCGGCAGTTCATCCAGGAAGAGCACACCGCGATGTGCCAGGGATATCTCACCGGGGTGTGGCCAATTGCCGCCGCCGACCAAACCAGCGTGCGAGATGGTGTGGTGGGGAGCACGGAATGGTCGTGTCTGGATCAGGGGGATATCCCTGGGAAGCAAATCTGCCACGGAATAGATGCGGGTCACATCCAGAGATTCCCGGATGGTCATAGAGGGTAGGATGGCAGGCAGGGCACGTGCCAGCAGAGTTTTACCCGCCCCGGGAGGACCGATCATCAAGATGTTATGCCCTCCGGCAGCGGCAATCTCCAGGGCGCGTTTAACATGTTCTTGCCCCTTGATCTCTCGAAAATCTGTCAACTGCCAGGCAGGGTCAGTGGTATTCTGCGTTTTTTTCTGTAAAGGGATGTCGGAAGAGCCATTCAGGAAAGAGCATAACTGTGCCAGATCCCGGATGGGAACGACCTGCAACCCCGGGATTAGCGCTGCTTCAGCGGCATCTGCTTGCGGGACGAAGACGCGTCGAAACCCTTTTTCCAACGCCATGGCTGCCATGGGTAACACACCACATACATGCCGGACTGAACCATCCAGCGATAGTTCTCCGATCACCAGCACATCTGTCAGCGTGGCAAGCGGAATCTGGTCAGATGCCGCCAAGATGCCTACCGCAATCGGTAGATCGTAAGAAGGACCCTCTTTGCGGACTGACGCCGGTGCCAAGTTAACACGGACATGTTTTCTGGGAAAAATAAGCCCGGAATTCTTGATGGCTGATTGGACGCGTTCCCGGCTTTCCTGAACAGCCGTATCAGGCAGCCCAACGATGATTACCCCTGGTAATCCATTCGCTAAGTCTACTTCGACTTCAACGATTACTCCATCCAGCCCTTGGATGGCACATGCAAAAATACGTGCCAACATAGGTTAAGTGTAATGGAGAGGGTTGGTAAAAGTCAATAAAAAGTTGATTATTTTTTTACATGATTGAAGTATTTATTTTAAAGTAATAATATATAGATATAACAGACCGAATAAATAGAATTTATAAATAGAAATTTTATCGTCTTTACTTCAAAAAAATACATCAGCATGAGATCGGTACTTTTTCAAATACATGAAATGGTACCAGGATCAGAAAATATTGACCATTAATTATTGAATATACTTAGAGGTAGCTATGCAGGATGAGGTTCTATGCTGTATGTAGATATTTTCAACAACGGGGCGTTATTATTGATTCTAGGCATCCTGCAGAGTTTTATTCAACATCAATGGATCCGTGATTCTTTTTGGGGTCAGGTAGTGCGTGGGGGGTTGTTTGGAGTAGTGGCAGTGGCAGCCATGCTCAATCCATTCACTTTCAGCCCAGGCGTGATCTTTGACGGACGCTCAGTGATTCTCAGTATTGGCGGATTATTTGGCGGCCCTATCGTTGCAGCGATAGCGGCTACGATCGCAACTGTTTATCGGATCTTTCTGGGCGGTGGCGGAATGCTAACCGGTGTCGGTTCCATTGTCATCGCTACGGTGGGTGGAATTTTTTATCGACATTACATTAAAGCGAATATCAAAGCGCTTAAATTTTGGAAATTATTACTATTTGGTCTTTGTATCCACACGATTTTGATGATATGGTTCGTCACGTTACCGGACGGGATCTTTTTCCAGGTTCTGCGAGAAATTGCTATCGCTTTTCTGACCATATTTCCAATTGCCACTGCAATCTTGGGTAGTGTTATTTTCAATCAAGAGTTGCGTTTTATAGCTGAAGAACAATCACGTATTAATGCTCAAAAATACCGCACTTTGCTTGAGACCGCCCCTGATATCATTCTCACTCTTGATCCACAGGGGATCATCTATTTTATCAATCACATCCCGGAGTGGTTCAAAGGGTCGAGCATCGCAACCGCCAACATCTATGATTTTCTAAAGATGGATCATGGTGAACAATTCAAGAGCATGTTATTGGAAGTGTTCAATACTGCACAAAACCAATTTGGTCAATTCTTATTAACTTCTCCGGAAGGAAAGAAAATATGGTATGCCGTCAGCCTGGGCTATATGGAAGATGAAGAGCATGAAAAACGCGCCATCATGGTTGCCAGTGATATCAGCCAACAAATGGATGATTATCATACTATCCAACAACGGAACAAAGAAATCGAGACCCTTTACGAAATCAACCAATTAATCGGAAGCTCTTTGGATCTGGAGAAGATCTATGATTCATTCTATAGGCGTATCAGTGAAATTATGGAATGCGATAGCATGATGATCTCCTCCTTCAACCCTGTTCAAAAATTGATACATTGCGAGTACTGTTGCCTCGAAGACAAGAAAATTCCCATATCCGATTTTCCAGCACTTCCTTTAGAGAAAAAAGGAAAAGGGCTACAAAGTCAGGTGATCCATAGTGGGAAAGCAATCATTATTAACGATGCACAAACTCAAGCCAGTAGGGCTGAACATGCTTACAACTTTGATGAAAACGGCAATTTATATAAACTGGGTGAAATTCCAGAAAAAGAAGAGAACTTCGCTAATTCGGGAATTCTGGTTCCGATCGTGCTAAATAATAACGTAGTAGGTGTGATCCAGGTATACAGTTTTCAAAGAAATGCATATGGAGAGCAAGACCTACATATCCTGCAAGCGCTGGCTGCCCAGATCGCTGTTGCCAGTAATAATGCCAGGTTGTATAAGGAATTACAGGTAAGCAATACGCAACTTCAACAAGCTTATGATAAAACGCTAGAAGGGTGGAGCACAGCACTGCAAATGCGTGAGAAAGAAACCGCCGGTCATACCCGCCGGGTAGCGGAATTGACGATGGAACTGGCAGATCAACTGGGAATAACAAAAGAGGAAAAAGTTCATTTATGGCGAGGAGCATTGCTACATGATATTGGTAAATTGGTTTTACCGGATGAAATCCTGCATAAAGCAGGTGCTCTTGATGATGATGAATGGGTAATCATTAAAAATCATCCGGTATATGCATATGAATGGTTAAGCCCGATAGAATATTTAGAACCCGCCCTGGTTGTTCCATACTATCATCACGAACACTGGGATGGATCGGGCTATCCCAAAGGATTGAAAGGCGAACAGATTCCATTATTTGCCAGATTATTTGCCATCGTGGATGTTTATGATGCCCTCTCGTCGGATCGCCCCTACCGTAAAGCATGGCCCCAGCAGAAAGTATTGGGAGACTGTTGAAAAAGAAGTGACAAAATTGACAAAGGGGGAGAGATTTAATAGAATAGGGGGAACAACAGCAGCGAGGGAAGCATGGCACACGAACACTTCATCGAGACGGGGGAAGGTACCTTTTA
>Ga0209270_1000432_pt1 | contig 91504 bp, 97 predicted proteins | sample MTBAKSrepl1MetaG_FD_187456 | JGI IMG/M metagenome (GOLD analysis project Ga0209270, IMG submission 187456) | Enrichment culture microbial communities from Arthur Kill intertidal strait, New Jersey, USA, that are MTBE-degrading - MTBE-AKS1... | ecosystem: Environmental > Aquatic > Marine >...
TCCGCCTACCAGGATATCATCCCCATTTTGCCCCCTCAATGTGTCATCGCCACCTCCCCCTATGATACAATCATCACCCATGCCACCGCGAATATTATCATTTCCAGGGCCGCCGTAAATCAAGTCATTTCTAGACCCGCCATTAATATCTCCGGATCCAACGATAATGTTATCAAAAGTCATTCCGGCACATTGAGAAGGGATAAATTGACTCTGGTCTATCGGAATGGTGGTATCCATTGCATAGGACACAGGAACAGCATTGGCAGCAGCAATCGCACCAAGAGTACTCAGAATGGTCAAAAAGGCTAATGCCAAAAAAGAAATTCTGGTGATAATTTTTCGGTACATCATACCTCACAGTTCAAAATTTGGCGATTGGTAAACTTGCACTTTTTCTTCGGCACCAAAGAGTTTCTGTAAGGTTTCATCTGCAGGAATGGGCTTTCCGAATAAGTATCCTTGGGCAGAACTGACCAGATGAGATCTTAAGAACCACAACTGTTCTTCTGTTTCTACACCTACCGCATCGATCGCCATGCCCAGGCTACGAGCAGCGGCAATGGTGCTGATCGTGATGGCATTCATCTGAGGGTCACTCATTTGATTCATCATGGCCAAGGCAAATTTTAAATTATTTGCCTGTAATCTTGCCAGATTGGCCATGGATGCTTTTCCTGTGTAATTATCTATAGAAATCCCAATCCCGATTTTTTTCAGAGAATCCAGAATTTCAACACTGTGATCGAGATCTTCTAACAATTGTGTTTCTGTAAATTCCAACTGCAACCGGAAAGGATCCAATTTATGGTTTTTCAATTCCTGCTTTACTATTCTTGGTAGCTCAGGAATCAATTGTTTGCTGGATACATTAACTGCCATGGAGACGGTCGGGCTACCCGCATCATCCCAATCCTTCAATTGTTTACAGGCAGTTCGTAAAACCCATTCGCCTAATTGATAGATTAAGCCAGTCTCTTCTGCATCCATAATAAAGGCGGAGGCTGGCAGGGTTCCCAAGGTTGGATGGTTCCATCTTAATAAAGCTTCAACACCAATAATTTGTTGTTGGGTAATATCTACCATCGGCTGGTAATAAAGTTCGAATTGATTTTGTTCTAATGCCTGAATTAATTCGTCTTCAACAATTTTTAATTCATCGATCTTAAAGTTGGGTATGCTCTCTTTAAATTTCAAGTGATAAATCGTGTTTTCTTCTTCCACCAGGTAGGTATGGGTACCATCCTGATCAAATTCATGCAGAATCACACTGTTATTTCTCTCAGCCAGACGTGCCAGATCTTCAAATTTTTGAACCTCCACGTCCCCACGTCTTAATGCAGGAGGTTGTTTTTGAACATTCACAATCATCGGGCTGTACCGTAACTGTATGCCTGTGGATTGGCTGGTTCTACTCATTTTCTCGGTAGAATACATCAGGAAACCTAACAAGCCTGCGCTCAACACAAAAAGGATCGATGTTCCCCACCTGACTCCATTGACCGGCAGGTTCAATCCAAGAAAAGCCATCGTTTCCGGTGTTTCTACCCAATTACGCAACATACCTTCCGAACTGGGATTTAAAGGATCTGACTCTTGTGAATCAGGTGAATTGGACGACACCATCCAGAAACCGACATCATTGAATTTGAAATTCAGGGTTGGAGAAAATTCATCATCCAATAGCAGACCGGAAATTTGGCCACTGACATTAGTGGATGGAATGATCGCCAGCGAGAACTCTGTACGTTGTAAGCCGGTTTTTTCTCGTAAAGCATCGACCAACTCGGAAGCCTGACAGACATTAAATATCGATTGAGATTTGACCGTATTTCCCTGAAAGGCAGTTTCTGTTTGTAATGGGATGGTGCGTTTCCACCCTGTAGTATCACTGATCACAGCTGCCATCGATTGGGTTCCATGGATGCCAGACAGAGCATCTCCATTAAGTGTGTACTGATAATCTACCTGAATTTCACAGGTAAGTTTTAAGAAAACCGGTGAACCCGATTGTATGGTTGTGCTATCATACACACCTTCTGGAGCAGGAGCGCTATATTCGAATTCTCCGTTATGTGTGTAAAAAATATCCTGGGGAATATTCTTTTCTACTGGTTTGGAAAAGGCAATACCTCCGAAAATGATAGCAATGATTAAAAATATTCCCAGGGAGAGAAAATATGTTTCACCCGATTTACCTAAATATTCAGCATTGATCCAATAATAAATATTAAAGGATTTTTTAGGTTTTCGTTTCCAATTTTTTGATTTGTCTTTATACCAGTTAATCATCAGCACTCCTCCTAACAGGCTCGCAAAAAAAGCAAGGTAGACAGGTTTGCGAAGCCAGGTAATTACTTTTCCAATTTTTGGGATGCGAATCCAATGTTTACCAATAATCTCCGCCTGGGATGGTTTGAACCCATCCGTCCAGGTGTTATTATCCCCTTGCAGGATAAATCGATTCAGTTCTTCCCCAATAATGCGGTGAATGACATACTTACCCATTTGTAAGTGTTTGTATGCCACAATATCACCGATTTGATAATAATCAGCACTGCGCACGATGACCAGATCGCCCTGGTGGTAGCCTGGTTCCATGCTGCTACCATCCACAATCACCATGGTAGCCTGCCCACCTAATTGTGGAGGAGCAAACAGAATCCATCCCGTGAAAGCCAGCACGAGTATGGCTCCTGACCAAAAAGCGATCCACCATTTTTTCTGATTTGTCATACACACCTGTTGTTACAATTCTGTCGGGTGGATTTCAAGATCACTTTCTTGAAATCCACCACAACCAGAATCATTTGACTTCTGGTCCTGAAGGAAATAATGAATGATGCCCATCAGGAACCACAATCATTCTACTGAACAGCAATTACACGAAGACCAACAGCATCTTTAATTGTCACGTAACCTGTTGGAAAAGTGCATGACCAGCTTTGATCACTCCCAGTACAATCATATAATGTATTTGTTACACCTGGGTAAGTATCTCCTATTGCAGCTTGAACATCAGTTGCATTAGCACTTAACGAAAAGGATACGCCAGTTACATCACTCCCAGATGTTGTATAAGTTATATTAGATACGGTGTATCCACTGATACCCCCTTCTCCATCACCTGCATAAGTATCAGGAACAGTATTCGCAGCTGCAAATGCATAGGTAGCTCCAGCCAACACGAACAGTAACAAGGTTACTAACAACACACGAGAAGATCTCTTAAACATAATTTTTCCTTTCTATTGAACAATGATTGAATACGAATGAAATTGGATGGTTAAATTGAAATATCTTTCTTTCCCTTAATAAATACTTCCTCCTCATGATGCGAATCTCCGGGTTTATCAACTCGATTAATGATGTTCCGGGCACGTCGAAAAAACTTACTGACCTGCGTAATGAGAGTGCAAGTTGTGTGCCCTGTGAATTATGGTACAGATATTTATCAGTTATAAAATGGATAGATTTTGAATTAAAAATGGATGATTTTGTATTAAAAGTTAAATTTATAGAAAAATATCAAATAAAATAGATTTCCTACGTAATTTTGAAAATCTTGATGGAATTTGCTAGAAAAATTTGACTTCTGGTCAGAAAAACTAAACAAATGGATTTACTACCTGTAAATCATCGATTTTCATCCCATTATGCAAATCTTCTGAATAAAGGATTGAACAATCCTGACTGAGTGCACTTGCAACAATCATTGAATCATAAAATGAATACCCGGTTTTTTCCTGGATCTCAATCGTATTTTGATAAATATTCAAATTTGGAAAAACTGCCCACAGCGGAAAAAGAACCTTCTGCAGATAAGATTTAGCATCTAATGCTTTCAAAGGAGAAATAAATTTTTTGGTAGAAACATTCAGAAATTCCTGAACTACTTGCCAGCTAATTATTCCTTTTCCACTTTGCAAGGCTTCACCAATCAAAGACAACGCGCGAACTTTTTTCTCAGTATTATTATCATCAAAACAATAAACAAAAATATTCGTATCAAGGAAGAATCTACCGTTCATTCATTTCATCCCTGGTAAATTTTCTTCCTGTTTTTGCATATTTGTATTGCTTCATTAATGCCATCAAATCATCTGTTGATTGAGGAGCATCAGCATATTGTGCAAGCCACCTTCGAAATTCAGCATTTAATGTTGTATTATTTGATTCGGCCCGTTTTCTGGCTTGTTCAATTAATTTTTCTTCAGCGCTTAAAGTAATATTTTTTAACATTATTAATCCTTTTTGTCTACACTATAATTAGTGTACACTATAATTAGTGTAATATCAAGATTGTGAAAAAACTATTTAAAGACTGATGCATTCAATAAATGCTTCTAATTATTTTCGGATTTACATTTTACCCAGATCTCAATTTGAATGATTATTGAATTTTTTTACCAACGAAAAATAGCTCCACTTGGCTTTTTCACTGATCTTGTCTGAATTCTCAAGGTTGGCGAAACACAAACCCTGTGTCTCCCAAGCAGCAACAATGATGCACACAGCCTTTGGTCCCATCCCATGCAGCCTGAGAAATTCTTCTTCACTTACCCGGGTGAAATCGGTTAAATTCTTGTATCCAGCAGCTTGCAACGCTCGCAAAGCAGGTTTTGGAATGCCAACAGGAAGATCATTTTCATTTGAAAATAATTGATTTTTAATAAAAACCTCGTTTTTTAACTTCTAAATCATAAAAATCATTTTGACCCCACCGATAATAAGAACAATCGCCAGCAGCCACTGGATGGCTGTGTTTCCAAGCCGTTTACTACCATACTCAGCCCCGATCAATCCACCAATAACCACAACCACCAACCAGATGGGAAGGGTCGGGTGAAATTGTGTCAGTGTGGAGGAGACCCCCAGAATCCCTGAAATGGAATTAACCAGAATAAAGCCAGCTGCCACGCCGGAGATGACCTTGATGGGTGCCCAATGGAAAAATAACAATAATGGACTGAGGAAAATTCCTCCTCCTACACCGGTCAAACCGGATAAAAACCCTAATGCTGCTCCGGAAAATAATAAAAAGGGAATGGATGGTTTTTTTATTTCGTAACTTGAACCATTTCTGGCTTGATGAATTAATCGCCAGGCAGAAAATAATAATATCAAACCAACCAATGGTTTATAAATATGTTCTGGTAAAACAATACTTCCACCAACGTATGCCATAGGAATGGATGTAATCACCAATGGTAGCAATAATCGCCAGGAAAAGGATCCGGCTCGATAAAATTTTATGGTGGCGATTGTAGCCACGACAATATTCAATGCCAGTGCGGTGGGTCGCATGATTTCGGCAGAAATCCCAACCAATGCCATGACAGCCAGATATCCGGATGCACCTGCATGCCCTACAGAGGAATATAATACTGCTACCAGAAATAACAGTATGGTTATCCATATACTTTGAAAATCAAAGATAAAATCCAAAATCCAGTATCCTCACAATCACGCGGTCACGATGGTTTTTCGTGCACAGGTTGCATGATTATATACGACTTTTGGATCAAATATTTACTGACGTAAAAGCATCAAAATTCGATAGATTTGGACCTGATAAACTCCCGCAATCATCCGCTTCTATTCTGCAATCATATGTTGTGTACTGGAAAACTAATTTCCACTGTGATCAAATCAATTTTGCCAGCCACTCATCATCGGTTAGGCTAAGCCGTAGCGGTGTAAGGGACACCAAATTATGATCAATAGCCCAACGATCACTATGCTCATCTGGATTGGTCAAAGGTGTGGCTGCAAACCAGAAGTGAAGGCGACCATTTGGGTCGTGTCCTTCGACGACCTTGCCGTTGTAATGACGCACTGATTGATGTGTCCAGCGCATTCCTACCGGCTCCTCGGGAAGATTTACATTCACCAGTCGCGGTTGGTTTCCAGTTGTCAGCATTTTAATGATTTCAGCTACATACGGTTTTTGTTTCTCGTAATTGGGCTCTTCTCCATTAATCACCTGACTGAATGCGATGGATTGCACACCCAGGAAGACTCCCTGTTTGGCGGCTGCGACAGTGCCGGAATGCCAGATATCACTACCAAGGTTGCTACCCACATTGATTCCGGATAAAACCAGATCTACTTCTCCCAGGTGGTATAACCCCATGGCGACACAATCTGCCGGGGTTCCATTAACCCGATAGGATTCAAAATCCTTTAAGAACTTGACACGATGATATGTGAGTGGTCGCTTGATCGTGATGGCATGCCCCATGGCTGATTGTTCAAAATCCGGTGCAAAAATCACCACCTCACCAAATTGAGAGGCTACTTCTGCTAATGCAATCAGTCCTGGACTGAAAATACCATCATCATTACTTACTAAAATTTTCATAATACTCCTTTAATATATGTATCTTCTTCATTATAAGTCTACCGATCAAATCCACGCTTTAAAGAAAGCTTAATATCGGATTAATAAGAGGTAAAGAAGACCTGTACAACGAAAATTCCATCTATATTTTGAAAGAATTCTGTAAGTGGAGAATTTATGAAAGAAAAAAAATATTACCTGGTTTTTAGTTTAATAATGATCGATTGATACTGAGCATTTTCCGAAATTTGAATCTTTAACAGGCTCTCGACCAGAAAATCTACCCCTACATCCAATAATTCTTTATAGGAATGCGTCGCAGCAATCCCAATTACACGCATCCCAGCAGCTTTTCCAGACCTCACCCCTATAGGGGCATCTTCGACCACCACACATTGATCAATAGGAACTCCCAATTTATCAGCCGCCATTAAGTATGGTTGTGGAGATGGTTTCCCCTGGGTGACATCATTTGCACTGATGATGTATTTAGGCATCGGTAAGTTAGCTTTCTTGAGACGAGCTTGAACCAGATCGTATCCACCTGAGGTTACAATTGCCCATTTTCCAGGAGGTAGGTGTGCCATCAACTCTTTTGCACCTGGGATAGCGATCACACCTTCGGTATCCAGAATCTCATTAGCCGTGAACTCTGCAGCTTCTTTTTCTGCATCTAAATGCGGAGCAACCAATCGAATTGTCTCAATGGTGCGCACACCATGTGCATTTTGAAGAACATTTTTCAAGTCAAGACAATGCTTTTCCGCCCATGCCTGCCAGTGCCGTTCGATACAACGGGTGGAGTCGAGTAAAACGCCATCCAGGTCAAAGAGAATGGCATGACAAGTGAGAGTGATATTTTTATCAGCCATAAAATCTATTATAGTGTCTTTACTTTTGGGTTATCCTTTTTTCCCCCTCCAAACCTGAACGATAATAATGCCAATCGTTACCAATCCCAACCCCAATATCTGTCTCTGATTTAAAGACTCACCTAAGAATACCCAGGCCAGGATCGCGATTTGTGGCAGCATGGTGCTATTGATGATGCTGGATTCGACGGCTGTGAGTGTCTGTAAGGATTTATTCCACAAGGTGAAAGCAAAAGCTGTGTTGACGATTGCTAGCCAGGCGATAATCAACCACTGGAGCAGATCGAGTTGGCCAAATCCCTGTGTAATTACTCCCGTCATTAACAGTAAAACTCCTCCGATTCCCATACTGATGGTGGTGATGATGATAGCTGGTAATCCACTTTGGGTGTTTATTTTCCTTCCCAGTAGAGAAGAACTGGCATTCGCCAGAACGCCAACAAACACAGCCATCAGACCAATAACCTGATTTGCCGGGATACTTAAAGGAAGAAAATAAATAATAGCGCCAGCAACCGACAAAAGTATCCCTATCCATTGCGTAAAAGTGGTGGCTTCCTTGTTAACAATGCCACCGGGAATAGCCACAAATATGGGTGAGAAATTCAACAAAAGTGTCACGGTTGCAGCCGGGAGAAAAGCCAACCCGATAAATTGAGCACCCTGGGTGATGGTATAAAAAACCAGGCCCAGAAGTACCAATTGAAACCAGGTGGATTTTGAAAAATCTTTAATCGATTGAAGGTGAGATGGTTTCATCAACACAAAAGGCAATAAACATAGAAAAGCCAGTGTGTAGCGTAAGCCAGCAAATGTTAGCGGTGGCAAACTGGCTTGCAATCCGAGTTTAATCAGTACCCAGGATGTCGACCAGAGAAAGGTCACCAGTAATGCGAGTAAGACTGCTCTGAGATGAGATGTTGATTGAGTTTGTGTTACTGGTTTCATTTCATGCTTCATAAAGTTGGAAGGGTTATGTCTCGTTTTATGTGGATGATTCTTGATAATTGATCTTCAATATTTAAACCTCTTTTTTAATTTAATAACAAGAATAACTCGATATAAAAAGAATCGAAAATCAAATTCAAAATGATATATAATCTTTCTTAAGGATTCGTAATGCTAATTGTACCTTCGATTGATGACCGAAAAAAATACCAGAACCTGTAATACATGAATTAGTGACCCGAATTGCAGATCGCTTCAAACCAGATAAAATTATCTTGTTTGGTTCATATGCTTATGGAACACCGAATCCTGAGAGCGATGTTGATATTTTAGTCGTCATGGAAACAACACAAAAAGAGTCACTTCAATCACTAAAAATTCGACAGTTTATTAATCCCATGTTCGCTGTGGATATTGTTGTAATAACTCCTGAGAGATTAAAACAAAGATTAATTTGGGGAGATTCATTTTTGAAAGAAGTTGTAAATAAAGGAATTTTAGTTTATGAATCCGCTAACAATTGAATGGGTAAACAAAGCGGAAGCTGACTTATTAACTGCCCGAAGAGAGTTTCGCACAAGAAAATCTCCGAGGCTTTTCGTAATCTCCCCAGATGGTCTTTGAAATACTCCTTGTTCAGAAAATCAATACCCCAATCTGGTGAATTCAGTGCATGCGCACCTATATGCCACAAATAACGAGCACAGACAAAAAGGGGAACCGCTTTTTCATCCACAGTGTTTATTGATCGATGGGATTTGTAAGCAGTAATAAATGGTTCCCAGCGAGAAGCTAAAAGCATCCTGCAACCGACAGCACCACAAAAACACAGCCAGATCATAAGCCCGGAATCCGAATCCACCACAATCAAAATCAAAGAATGTCAATGTGCCCTCCGGGGAGACATTGGCGTGATAACCCTGTAAATCCCCATGGCAGAATCCCAATTCCAATTGATTGGCTGGTAGATCTAACAAACGTTGGCACAGTGTTTCCGCATAATTTTTAACATAAAGCCAATCTTCAGGACGATCCCTGAGAAATGGTTCAATGTATTTTAATGGTTGTTTCGTAAAATAATCCAGATCGAGCTGAAAACGTGGATGCGGACTGTAAAAATCATCCAGAGAATTGTGCATCTCCGCAACGGTCTGACCGTAACTTGTCGCCACCTGATCTGGTTCAATCTTATATGAGATTTCCGGTCCTGGTGCCAGGGTAAATAAGGCGATATAGCGTTCTCCTTCCGGGGCATTCACCGGGGAAAAATATGCACCTTCGCGCGTTGGCAGAGGGTGAGCGGCTGGAAAATTCTTTTGATGGAGATGCTTGAGTGCATCCAACTCATATTGAATGTCCGCCAGGGTTCTCCAATTCTTCCGGTAAGCTCTCAGAAAATAGACTGTACCATTCTCTGCTGTAACCCGATATGTCTGGTTAAAACCACTGGAATAATATTCACATTTGGCATGTGTGTCTTCCCCATACTGGTTACCTAACCAGTATGGGGTAGAACCTCTAAAGCTATTGCTTCGGGTGATAAAAGTGAGGAGGAAACGGGAAAAAATTTGTTCATTATTTTACGTAAAAGAGATTTAATCCGGGTCAAAATAAATTGGATTGGAGATCAATGCCGGCAATAAAGGAACGCCAGGCAAGAATGCTCTCAGCACTTCCACACGCGCAAATCCAGGTTTTTCCATGGTATAGGTCATCTTGAAGCTGCCATTGGTCAGAGCATCCCAGACCACCTGGCTATCCTGTCCGGTTACAACCCGTACTTTGTCACCAGCCAGCAAATTGGTCAATTCAAATTCGAACCAATCATGTTCAGACCATTTCACGCTGTCTCCCAGGATGATATCTTCATTCACCTTCATTTCCAGTTCAGGACCATTGGGGGCAAAGATGAAGTAGGCATGCCCGGCTTTGAGCGTTGCCAGAATATCACTGGCGCCATTCGAATCGGCAAATACGCAGGTTGTGGGTCCTCCCAGAAAAATGAAAGGCGTATCGCGATGGTAATCACTGCCTGCGCAAGCAGGAATTTTCTTACCTGATGATAATAATGCCTGCCATAATCCCACCGCCTTCAGGTTCGATTCACGCATCGGTCCATTCCAGATTTCCAGGCAATCGAAGGGCAAGCTTTGTAAATCATACTTGAATTCACTGCCACCTTCAAAAGGGTGATTCACTGCGATCAATGCGCCGCGGTCATGAGCGGTTTTGAAGATTTTTTGCGTTTCCTCCAGTGTGTTGGTCGCGAAGCAGCCATCGAATGGCTTATCCACACCCAGGAAATTGGCATGACCTTGATAGTGAGTCCACTCAACACCTGGGATCAAGGTAATGCCTTCCACCTGCGGCAGAGCTGCTCTGGAGATCATTTGATTGTGATCTGTTATGGCGATGAAGTCCAGCCCATGTCGTTTGGCCTTCCAGGCCAGTTCTTCCATGCTGTGCACACCATCCGATGCAAAAGTGTGGGTGTGCAAATCACCTTTCAGGAGTCGACGCTGTTTATAAGCGATTGTTACCTCATAAAAAACTTTTACTCCATTCGGGTGGATTTTGTAAGCGCCCACCAGAATTTCCCATTCACCGGGTTGGATGATGCAGGGAGTGTATCCGGGCGTTGCCATTGCTTCACTGACATAGATTTCGGTTTTATTGGAACCTGATGCGCCTATTTGTTCACCATCTGGCGCAATTAAACCCAGGTCGATAATATTGATTTCTGGCTCGAGTGTTGCTTCGGAATGATCCTCAAAGTCCTGATCGAATCCAAAGCGTTGGTAATCATATTTTATTCTGATCGATTCTGCATTCGGGTCGACATGAAAAGGGATCGTATAGTAAGCACCTTCATGATCGTGGTCAAATTCTTTTTCGAATAAAATGATATCGGCAGCATCCATGATAACCTCCTGAATTTTTTTATGCGCTGGGTAAAGGACCCAGAACTTGTTGAAGAAATGATAGGATTTGTTTATCCCAGAAAAACCAATCATGTTTTGCATCTTCTTCATGATAATGGATATTCAAACCAGCAGAAAGGCAGGCTTGCCGAAAGTAAATATTCGTAGGATACAAATCATCCTGCTTTCCACAAGCGATATAAAGTTCTGGTAACTGTTTTTTCTGTTCAACAGCGTTTTTCAACCAGGTAGCCGGGTCGTGTTCGCTGCCCGGCAACTTGTTGAAATCTCCTAATAGATACTTAAATTCTTCCTGGCGCTTGTCATTGGGGTTGTTCAGAATAGCCAATGAAAGTACACCCGATAAGCTGGCAGCAGCCTGATATAAATCAGGTCGCAAAAAAGCGGCTTTGAATGCGCCATACCCACCCATGGAATTACCAGCGATGAAGGTATCTTCCCGCCTGGGAGATAGATGAAATACATCATTTATATAGCGGGGTAGCTCTTCCACGATATAGGTAAAATAAGCCTGCCCGTTGGGTTGATCAACATAGAAACTGCGGCCAGCGGAGGGGATAATTACCACCAGCCCATAGGCATTGGCGTATGTCTCGATCGAAGAATACCGTTGCCAGGCGCTGCCATCATCACTCAAACCATGCAATAGATAAATGACTTTGCGATCTCGTACTGGGACATTTTTGATTTTACCCGGATCAGGCAAAATGATATTGAGCGGGGCATTCACCCCAATGGTCTCCGGAACGTGATCTAATCGTATGAGTGCCATTATACTTCTCCTCTTGGGTTTAGTTCCACGACTGGTTTGGTGGGGTCAGTTTTGGGAAAATTGACGAAGAAGGAAAACCATATACCGGGTTGTCCAACGCATCAATAAAGGTATACCAGAATAAAATTGATGAAAGTTGCAGGGTCGTTAACCCTAAATTGACCACATAATAAATCGCTGCATAAGTTTTCAGCATATTGATGGGAATCGATGTGCCAAACATACCGATGGCATAATTGAAGGACTTGAAGCGCGGTTCTTGCATGTTTTTTCCTCCTGAGTGATGGATTGGTTTATTCCAAGGATTGATTTTCGGGGATCAGATATCATCATTGTATAACAGAAAAAATTTGAGATTTAGATTTTCAGGATAGAAATTTGTTGGAAGTTCTCGACAAAAAAAATCACAAAGCTTTGATTAATTTGATGGCAGGATTCTCTAAACCCCATAGAGTATCTGATTCGAATAAAGGAGAGAATCCCAAAGCATAATAAAATTCACGTGTGTGGGCATAATATGGATCCGGGTGGGAGGAAGATAAGGTTAGGTCGAACCAGGTTTTTCAAATGGCAGGATAGGTAATAATGCTTTGCGCATAGCTGTATATTTCGCAGCATTCACGCTGGTTGTTCGCCCCGGGGTATTTACATTTTCAACTGTGATCTTTTCTTCTTTATTCATTTTTTCTTCTTTGTTTTTGTTATCTCCAGATTTGTGTTCTCTTCTACGCGAAAGAGGGTAATTCGGCGAATCAGGTCATAAGGGATAGGTTGATCCAATGGGAACTGCACGGATCCTTTTCCACCTTTGTATTGGGAAAGTTCTTCTTTAAACTTCTCTATTCCACTCGGCACTGGATAAAAACCTATATGTGTCTTAAATGCTGCAAAATGCACTAGATTTCCATGAAGATAAAATGTAGGCATCTGGTAACTGATCTTTTCGGATGCATCCGGGGCAGCTTCCCTAATGACCGCTCGAATTCGCTCTAATATTTTCTTTATATTCTCTGGAAATTGAGAAATATATTCATCAATTGTTTGGCTGGGTTCTTGTTTGTCTATTTTGGTTCCTTTTTTTACAATTGAAAAGTCGAATAAATTATTACACGAATTAATAAAATTAGAAACAGCAGAGCTTATATAAAAATTAGATTGTACACAAATTGGGTAACTACAATGACTATTCATTTTCAAAGACATTGTCAACGTTGTCGATTTCACACCTTACGTAGATAAAACTTTCAAAGCTATCCAGTACTTGAATTTCATCCTTACCAATTCCGTAACGATGCATTGCTTCCAGTAAGATCTCGTCATTAAAAAGGTCTTTGATGCGTTGATCCATATTTTCAAATAATCCAAACGAACCCAGATAAATTAAAGTTTTAACCGGAATTGAATTGCAGCATAATCTTAATGGCTAATGATAAATACAACCAATTAATAGTATATTGCTTTATCCGTAATTCTTAATTCAGATTTCGGAGATTTATCCCATTTTAAGATGTAGTTTTTGCGTCTCAATTTTTTTGATTTTTATTCAGAATCAAATTTTTTGTTTGCTCATTGTTGGTCCTTGGATAGACATGACACCATTCCGAATTTTCATCTTATCGATGCAGACCTGACGATCGCCACTTGGGTTTGCAGGATCTGTATGAATGTGATAAACAATGATTAGTTCCTTCCCATCAGGTGAAGTGGTTACTGAGTTATGTCCTGGACCTGAAACTTCTGGGCAATTGGAACTCAAGATAGGGTTATGATTGGCTTTGATAAATGGGCCGGTTGGCTTTTCTGCAATGGCATACCCGACAGAATAATCTCGGCTGGCGTAAAAATTAGCAGAGTACATCAAAAAATACTTATCTTCTGATTTGAGTAGAAATGGCCCTTCATTCCAACGCCATTCATCTCCGGAACGAATTTCCCAAGCTTGCTCAGGTTTTGTTAGAAAAATAGACTCTCCTTTAACCGACACCAGATCATCATTCAGCTCAATTACATATAGATGGCTTTCATGTCTGCCTTCAAAGATATGTTCACTGCAATCCCTCGAATAATAGAGATACTTTTTTCCATCATCGTCAATAAATACATGACCATCAATCACTGCATAATCAAAATCAAACATCGGATGGTTATATACATCTACAAAAGGACCATTAGGGGTTTCAGAGATGGCGACTCCAATTCTTAAGCTCAGGTTTTTCCCCCAGCGTGCGGAATAATGCAAATAATATTTGCCTTCAAAATAAATGACCTCCGGTGCCCAAAAATCAGATACTCCCCAACTGTTTTTTTGGCGGGTATAAACATATCCGATTTCTTGCCAGTTTACCAGATCGTCAGATTTCCAGGCTTTGAATCCATCCTGAGCTGAAGTAGCATAACAATAATATGCGCCAGAAACTGTTCGCAAGATAAAAGGGTCGCCAATGTTTTTGATTGGTAATGGATTCTGATATTCTTTATCCATCATACGCTCCGGATTTAAAAGTAGAATAATTCAATCAAATTTTGTAATAAATACCTGGCAAGAGGGTTTGTTGTCAGGTTTTGTTTGATTTGGAAGGTTGAGATTAATAATTCGCCTTTTCCAATACGCAATCTGGCGATTGTTGGAACCGGTTTGTGCAACCAACCCACAAAAATTCCAGCAAATACATCTTTATGGAAATTGCGGGAAGAAAATCCATGAATAATATGATCGGGCGTTAGATCTGAAAATGTGAAATCAACTGCATGATTGGTAGGAATGTCATCAAATGTATGCCAACCGAAACTGGATGCCCAATCCCCTTGCCAGGGAGTTCCTGCACGCGAGGTTATTTGCAGTCCTGGGATATAGGTTTTCATAGCATCATTATGGTCTGCCAGGAATAATATTCTTGCTCCATTCAATAGAAATTCACGGAAAGTGTCATCCAGTTTTGATGTGATTATGAGGTCTGCTTCACTTGCTTCATTAACGAATTTGTAGTCAGGATTAATCAGAACAGGTTCTATTTCAGGAGAGTATAAATTTATGGTTGTATTAGGATGTCTGTCCTGTGGCAGAATGATAAAATCCAGATGGTTTTGGGTGATCAATTTTTCCTCAACCATCAGATTAAACTTCAGTCTAATTCGGGTCGGGTTCTTAACATCTGGACACAAAAATCTCACTTCACCTATTTCCATAACCTGGTAAGAATCACAGATTATATTTTCAATGAAACCACTATTAATAACCGAATTGGACTCCATCATTTTCCAATTAAATTTTGCATTTAACACAGGAACTTCAGAGTAATGTGAGAAAATTATTTTGATCAGACCAGTTTCTGAAGATGAATAAACCAAACGTTCCCAAATGGGAACCAAAACATCATCATTATTGATGTCTGAAAATTGATCAAAATGCTCTTTTGGATTTCGCAGCATGTCCAGCAGTCCATTACATTCCCAGTGGACATCAGTTAATTCAGTAACAACATATCCTTGTATATTGGATTGTTTGCGTATCTGTTCAATTTCATATTTCAACGCATCAAATTGCATTTTTTGAGATACAGAAGATAGTTCTTGTATGGATGGAAAAACCTTGCTTAATCCATAATTATCGAAACGGTCTTCAATTCCGTGGGGGTAAACAACGCCATCCGCCCATTCAAATCCGGATTCAAACCACCAGGGTTCACCTCCATAATGCTCTTTTAATTTATGAATATTCGGTAATCCCCAATTTCCAAATTCTGAAACGATTAAGGGCTCATCACCTCTTCTGCGAACTTCTCTGGACGGAGGTCGTTGGTTGGTTTTCCAGGGAGCAGCAAGATATTCTTTCCAGGTTTTTTCATTATCATAATGACAAGCAAATGTCCACCATGGTCGTTTTGCAAATTCCAGCAGCCATTCTTTCCATTGTTTTTGATGATCTGGCATGGTATAGTACATATGATAATCATCGATATCACTGGCAACATTGAAATTTCCCCAACAGGGTGAATTTCCTACAATCAACCTGGTGGGATCGAGGGATTTCATCAAATCATACATTTTCAAAAGCCATAATCGGTGATCGGGATTACTCACGTCCACCCCCCAGGCTTCATTGATAATGGTCCAGATAATGATCGAGGGATGATTCCAATCTCGATCCACCATACCGATCAATGTTTCCTTAACCCGCTGGTCTGATTCTTTAGTGAGTAAAATGTGGTTTGGTAATTCTGTCCAAATCAAAAGCCCAATTTTATCGGCTGCTGTGTAATAGCGCGGGTCTGTAATCTTAATATGAACACGAATGCAATTAAATCCTAATTTTTTTGCTTTTGTTAATTGATCTTCAATATATTCTTGAGAAGGGGGTGTGCTAATCAGATCTGGATAGTAATCCTGGTCGAGTGCTGCCCGCAAGTAGATTGGTTTTCCATTCAGATAAATTTGCCCATTCTGTTTTTGTATCGTTCTGATACCAAAGGATTCTGTTAAAGTATCGTCTCCAATAGAGATTTTTATCGTATAGAGATTGGGTTTTTCAGGGGACCATTCGAGGGGGTTATTCATTGGAATAATGAAATTCAAGGCAGAACTTTCAATACGAGCAGCAATCCTTCCCATCGGATCAATTACTTCGGCGATAAGTCTTTCCTTTAATGGAGTACTCAACCGGACATTCACTGAAAGTTGAAATTTGTTTGCCGTTATATTTATTTTTTGTATGTGAGTAGCATGACGAGATTCTATCCAGGTGGATTGCCAGATGCCAGAAAGCATCCCATACCACGATTGTTTGCCATGAGGGATTTCAGAGAAAATTTCAAGTGGATCCTGAACACGAACTTTTACCGAATTGGATCCAATCCTGACGAAAGAGGTAATATCAAATTCAAATGGTAAATAACCACCTTCGTGAGAACCAACGAATTTTTCGTTTACCCAAACATCGGTAAAGTAATCAACTGCACCAAATCCGAGCATAACCACTAAATCTTTTTGCAACCACTCCGGTGAAATATCAAATTCTCTTTGGTACCAGGCAGTTCCACTATGGGTGCGAAAACGTGGATCCGCTTGCCATGGAGAGGGAACATTAATTTGAATGCCGGGATCGAAACTTGATGGATCAGATGTTGAAAAAGACCAAACACCATCGAGGGATTGACGTGGACGAGAGTACAATGAGATGCTCCTACATGCTAGATAATGAAAAATATGAAAAAATTAATTTTGAACTTATTATGGGTATCCACCCAAACCGATAAAAATCATGGCACAGGCTGTTCAGTCGTGGTTGGGCCAAGTACCAATGGTTTTCCATTCACCCAGTCAATTCTATCCATCCACATGAACCTGCGATCTCCTCTTCGACTAAAAGAAATGACTTCCCAGGCGTGGTAAATAATCCAGGTTTGACCATTCACTTCCAATAGTGTTTGGTGGCCTGGACCAATCACCATACCATCTTTATTTTCCAAATCACTGGCCAGAATTGGATTTTCTTCTGCATCGCTACAGGGACCGGTGGGTGATTCACACATTGCGTAACCAACTGCATACTCATGACCAGCATAATTATTGGCAGAGAAAAATAGATAATATATGTCATCATGTTTAAACATGGTTGGCGCTTCGATCACATGACCTTCCCAAACTTGATCATTCCGGATTAAAGAAACTGGCTCTCCTATGAAACTTAATCCGTCCTGTCCCATTTCTTGAACATAAATATAGGTAGCGAGATTGCAGCAATTCCCATCATTTTTGTAATAAAGATAGAGTTTCCCATCATCGTCACGGAATGGACTGGCATCTATTGTTCCACCAAACTCAGCCTGACAAACCAGAGGGGCAGAATTGCTGTCTTTGAATTTGCCTTCAGGGTTTTCACTTACAGCCACACCAACACATTGTTTGTTCGATTCTTTATCCCGTGCTGTGTAGTACATAACATAATAATCATCGATTTGAATAACTTCGGGTGCCCAAACGAATCCAGCGGTCAATTTTGCCCATTTTGGAAGTGCGGGCATTGCATCCCCGAGAATTTGCCATTCAATTAAATCCTTAGATTTTGCCAGTGAAATATTTTTGCCTGAGCTGTTGGTGGCATAGACAAAATAGGTTGAATCAACCTTCAATATAAAAGGATCAGCAAAATTTTCCTGGATTACAGGATTCTGAAATACAGGCTCGTTTTGTGTTAATTCTTCTGATAATTCAGGTGTCGATTCGATTGGGGTTTCAGTTGGTGGGACGGAAATTTGAGAACAGGCAACCAGTAATGAAAAGGTCACCAGAAATATGCTATTTTGAAGATTTTTCATCCTTTGAGTCCTGTCGTTGCAACACTCTGAACAATAAAGCGCTGCAAAAATATATAAAGCAACAATACAGGTACAGCGACAATGACGGCGCCTGCCATCATCAATCCATATTCAGATGTGTAAGCTCCTTGCAAGGTACGTAATCCTGGTTGAAGTGTTTGAACAGTACGATCTTTAAGTACCAACAGCGCCCATAAGAAATCATTCCAACTGGCAAGAAATTCAATCACTGCCAGGGTTGCCAGGGCTGGTTTTGCCAATGGTAAAGCAATTTTTATAAAAATTTGTAAGCGGTTTGCGCCATCCATTTCTGCTGCTTCTTCTAATTCTTTGGGGATACTATTGAAAAATTGACGCATGAAAAAAACACCGAAAACACTTGCCAATGCGGGAAAAATTACACCGTTGAAATTATTCAACATACCCAGTTTTGAAACAGTTACAAAATTTGGAACAAGGAACATTACACCCGGTAAAAATAATGTTACTAAAAGCAAATTGAAAATTTTATTACGACCTGGAAAACTCATACGTGCGTATGCATAACCTGCTAATGAATCGATGATTAATTTAGCCATAGTGGTTATTACAGCGACGATCATACTATTTTTAAACCAAAGACCGATTGGCGTGGATGGGTTGTCGAGGATCTTGCTGTAATTTTCCAAGGTGATAACTTTCGGAATCCAGTAAATTTCTTTCGTAAACAATTGAGATTTAAGCTTGAAAGAAGTAGAAAGCATCCATATCAGTGGGATTACCACCAGTAAAGCGACTACAATTAATACAAAATACACCAAAATTTTTTTTAGGATTTTTTGATTTCGGTAACTAATTTTCAGTGATTTTTGTGATTGAATGGTCATAAGCTCCTTTCAGAATCAATCGCGTTGACGAAAGATTCGAAAATTAGTGAAAGAAAAAACCATCATGATAATTGCTACAATGACGGACATTGCCGCTGCACTACCTTGAAATGGCCTCACAAAACCTTCATTAAAAATTCGTAGCATTACTGGTTCAGTAGCACCTCCCCCGGTAGGTTGGGCAGGGGCGCCACGTGTCATCATCAACGGTTGTCCTAAAAGGTTAAATGAAGCGATGATGGTAATTATGATGATAAAAATAAGAACAGGTTGGAGCATAGGGATGGTGATATTTACAAATCTTTGCCAGCTATTTGCACCATCAATTTCTGCAGCTTCATATAAATCGTTCGGAATATCCTGAAGGGCAGCAAGGAAAATTACCATGTTGTATCCCATTGTCCACCAAATGGTAGCAACTACAATGGATATCATCGCATAAGGCATTGTGGAAAGCCAGCGCGGTGTATCAAACCCAATCAACTTGAGATAATAATTAAGTAATCCCCCCTGACTTTGAAAAATCCACCACCATATTAATGAAATAACCGCACAAGAAAGCACCCAGGGTGCAAAATAAACAGCTCTGAAAAACTTGGTGCCGGCAATTTTGGTGTTCAATAATATGGCTAGACCGAGAGGAATGATTACAAGAAAAGGAACACTGTAAATAACAAAGGTCAAAGTGACTTTGATTGAGTTCCAAAATTCGATAAATTTTACGCTTCCGGTTTTGAATAAATCGATGTAATTTTGCAAGCCAACAAACAAGGTGGCCTCAGGACGTAAATAGTCGTATTGAAAAAAGCTAATATAAAGACCACTAAAAAATGGATAGCCGATAAAGACTGCAAAGAATATCAAATGTGGCAGGATGAATAAGTATGGTGTGATTGGAATTTTTCTTTTTCTTAAGGAAACAATTGTCATACTGTCCTACCTTTCCTGAATCTTTTTCCAGACCCTGAAGAAATCGCTTCCTCAGGGTCTGGTTGGAAAAAAATGTCTACGGAGCTTTCGGAGCATCCCCGTAAGTAGCTTTATTTTGAGCAAGAATTTCATTGGCTCGTGTAGCTGCATCATCCAGAGCAGCTTTGATATCGTCAGTTGTGCCATTCATTACAGCACCGACTGCTTCACCAAGCGGACCAAAGGCATCCGTTATTCCTGGGACAGATGGTGGGAAGAAAGCGAATTCAACCGAAGGTGCAATAGAGGCTTGAGGTTCAATGGCTTTGAATTCAGAACTGGCACGAACTGAAATCGAAGCGGGAATTTGCCCGGCTTTCGCCCATGTAACTGAATTTTCAATCATATACTTAATGAAAATTGCAGCAGCCTGATCTTTGCAAGGATCCACAGTTTTGTGAGCTGGCATTGTGAATTGGTGTGAACCAGCCCAAACAGCCATCTTCGGTCCAATTTGAGGAACTGCTGTGGCTCGACCATCAAATTCAACCCCATCACCAGTCACATTGGTTGTTTGCCAGATGCCGTTCCAAACCATACCCACTGTACCGGTCTTGAAAGCATTCAGTTCAGCATCAACTTCAAGATTAGGTTCTGAGTATTTGGATTGTACATCCTTCATCCATTGCAATGCCTGTACACCTGCCTCACTATTCCAGGTGGCTTCTGTTCCATCTGCATTAAATTCTGATCCACCAAATTGTTGTAACATCATCTGGAAAATTTGTTGAACCGGGAAACCGCCAGTAATATCAAACCCTTTGTTGTCACCCGAGGTAATGGCAGCGGCTACGGCTTCGAACTCTTCACCAGTTTTTGGAGCATCAGTAAAACCAGCAGCGGCAAATAAATCGGCATTATAGAATGCTGTCATGGGATGGATATCAAGCGGAATACTATAGCGATGGCCAGCTACTTCACCAGCTGCCCAAACACCAGCGGGGTAATCATCACCAGAAATTCCCATTTCTGTTACGAGATCATCAATGGGGCGTAAAACATTTCGAAATGCCTGGGTAGATACCTGATCAGCATGGACAATTGCTACATCAGGAAGTGTGTCAGCGGCAGCAGCCGTAGAAAGCTGAGTGTAATATTCACCCTGGCTTACCATGGTTACCACGATATCAGGATGTTCAGCATTGAAGGCATTTACCATTTCACCCATAAAAGGACCATCTGGACCTGTGAAGGGATTCCAATATTGTAGTTCTACAACTCCACAAGAATCAGCAGGTTGTTCTACTGCTGGTTGTTCCGCTGCAGGTTGTGCAGGTGCTTCCGGAGTAGCTGCTGTACCGCATGCTGAAAGCAATAAACCCATAACAAGTATTGCGGGTAAAAGTAAACGAGTGATTCTTTTCATCTTATCTCCTATTATTCAATCATTGAAAATTTTGTTTAAAACAATTCTCCTGGCGTATTGCAAGAGAGTCTATTCGACGAACAAGTCTTACGGGTGGGTGTGGTAAAATCTAATTGAGTGGAATAACCTCCTCTCTCTTGTGCAATGCGCTTCAAATCCTGACAGACCTGCGCATTGCACTTCCTTTAAATTTGACTTTTTTTGCGTTTATACCGTTGTCTTAATACGATGTCCTGGGGATAATTTCCGAATTTTTTACCAAATAAATTGATTCCACCTTTATTCTGGGCATCTTCTTTTATTCCAATTCGCACAGGAATAGGTTCCCCGGGTTTGAGAGACAAATCTCTCAAAGTCACATTGGATACTCGAACACCATCAACAAAGCTCCCGCTATCTGTTACTTTCCAAACCTTTAATAAACCATATTGAGAATTCTGACTATCCCACCAGGAAGGCGATAATGCTCCACGTTCGCCACCAAAATCAGCGGGGCTTGTCCAGGTGCCTATTTCTACACCACTAATCCAAACGGTTATATCTGATGGCCAGGTATCGTGGTGAAGTGGTGCTTCTGAGCAAACCTCAAAACTAATTTCAATATCATCCAGGATCACCTCATAAGGCAGGCGGTTTGGAAAATGATACTCCACAAACCCTTTGCGGAACCAAATCAATTGAGCATAAATTCTTTCTGGTTCATAAAAAGCTGATGGGTCATCGAGATGACTGATAATCCCAGTTTCACTTGCCAACCCACAAGTAGGGGTAAGGTTGACATTTACATAAGTGCCAATTGGCATGGAGACTTCAACCGTCGTATCTTCCTGTTCCATTTCCGCTGGCAACTGGATTACGATCCGATCAAAAATTCTTGCACAGACTTTTTGCAAACCACGGGTCGCCGGATGCAAATTGGTTTCAATGAGCCCAGCTTTAGCCAGTATATTAATGTGCAATGTGGCAGTTGATTGTGGTAAATCAAGCGCTTCCGCAATTTCTGAAACTGTACTCGTATGAGTGCTCAAGAAACGTAGAATTTCCAGCCGGGTTTCAGAACCCAGTGCTTTGGTGACAGCTTCCAACTTGTGAAGGTTGTAATCATCAGCCATGAGATCAAGTGTACGTAAGATTGGGATATTGGGAAGGTTGTTTTTCATAGGTGGATAAAACATAAAAATATGTTTCGTTACATAAAATTATATTTCTTTTAAATTTAAAGTCAATAGGGAATTTTTCCCTGATCATCAATAATAAAGTTTTATCCGTGGGCATCCTGATGAATCAGACCATAAGTCTTTCGATTTTTCGGTATTGAATTTACATGAAAACAAACAGATTTGTCATTTTCTCGAATTAAAAAATCGCTCGCAGGTAAATATTCCTAGACATAGTCAAAAACAGGATCATCCCATTCGGAGCGTTTTCTTGCAGGGTGAAAATGTTGGAATTGTTTGCTCAGTGAATGTATTTAACCGATCAGTTCACTATAAGATTCATAAAGTTGTGGTGTCCAATTATCCCATGGCGAATCCCCCTCAGCTTTCATTAAGGCAGTTGCCAGAATTGCCCACCTTCCTGATCCGAAATAGCTTCCACCAGGTTACCTGCTTTTGAAAGAATAGCTCTGGCGACTGAGACGCCGTGATCGGCGAGATAATTAATCCAATCAATCTCTCTCTGGATAAAATTCACATCACGGCGGATGGAATGGGAAATGCGCAGGATGTATTCACCAGTGTGTTTCTTAAATTCATAAATGAAAGTCTCAAAGCGATCCAGAATCCGAATTTCATCCTTACCGATGCCAAAACACAGCATGGTTTTCTGTAAAATTTCTTCATTAAAAAGATCTTTAATGCGTTGTTCCATTTTTTTTTGCTCTATTCCTTAAAAAAACAAAATGACTGAAGGATGAGAGAATTGAGTTTTAACATCCAATAATATCTAAATAACCTAATTTCCTTCACCTGAGTTATTTATTAAGTGTTGGAGAATTCTCAACATAAACATCAATTAAAAATTCAATTATAAAAAGGGAAATCATGATTTATTGTTTGATCATCCACATAATGCGGTCATACGAAATGATGTAATGAATTGCGAGAATAATCACCATTGTCCATCCGAGTTTTACATAATTAGCATCGATCAAAGCCCAGGCCGCGAACCCAAAAAATCCAAACTCATATGCCAGACGTAATATACCTGGGATGGCAACAGGTGCTGATCCTGGATCATTGGGAACTCTGAATGTACCCCAAATGGCAGCTGCAATGATCGGTATACCAAAAGCAAAAACATACCGAATAATACCTTCACCATTTTGCCAACCCCAAATACCCATTGATATGAGAGCTGCGATTTCCAGTAAAAATCGGACAGATAAATTGATTGGATTTGAACTCATTTTTTCCTCGTATAGAAAAAATTGTAAGCACCAATTTACTTAAGTACAACCGGGTATACAATCCATATCTGATTTTCAAAACCCCAATACTAATCGGATCAGATCCAAATTCACGATAAAGTCATAAACCCCAATGCCGATCAATAAGAATCCACCTATCATATTAATTAATCGAGAATGAGTTGCTAGCCATCGAGTTATCGTTCTTTGCAGAACACCGGATATTAATGATAATGCCAAAAGCGGTAAACCAAATCCCAATCCAAACCAGAGAAACACATTCAACCTCCTAAACGCTTCAGCAGCTGTCAGGGAAATAGCAAAGATACTAACAACTAAAGGACCTGAGCAAGGAAGGGCGATGGGACCATATAACAACCCATACACAAAAGCATTAAAATATGGATTTTGCAATACAGGTACTTGGATTTGAGGAAGTGCTTTGAATGGGTTCTTATCCAGTAGGAGTAAAACACCTAAGGTAATGATCAATAGATCAGCGATAGGAATGATGATTGATAATACCCTACCAATAGAAATAGAAAGAAAAGCAATCAGTAAACCCAACAATAGCATCATTGTCAGTACACCTGCCAAAACAAAAATACCCAGAAAGTGTCGTCCTTTTCTCAGATTATCCATACTTGCTCCGCTTAAATATGCAAGATATCCTGGATAAAGAGGGATAATACAGGGACTGGCACTCGCCAGAAGTCCCAGACCAAGTGATGTGAGATTTGCTTCCATAGACTCCTTTCCTTAATTATGACCGCTGAGATAATGGTTCTCAGCGGTCATTATCTCTTTGGACTTACATTTTTTCTGATAAAAAGGGTTCAATAAAATTCTTTAATTCTTCAGCATTTTTAATCCCAAAAGGCATAGGATGAGCCTGACCTTTTCGATCTATGATTAATATAGGTGTTGAAGGAGGATTTAGAAAATGCGCACCGTAAAGGTTGGAAATTTCACGGGTCACTTCTTCTGATGCAACAGCGTAGATCCAATCAAAACTGTTGTTTTCTACATAAGTTTTTAAGTCTGAAGCATTTTCATTGGTGTCAATGTCAAGACCAATCGAGACCAAATCTTCATTCATTCCGAGTAACTCATGAAGAAGTTTGACCTGCTCTTGTTGTTCCTTACAGTTTGAGCACCACATTGCTAGATTTTCTACCAGAACAACCTTCCCTTTAAAATCATTAATCGTAAATACTTCTCCATTGCTAACATTCGTGAAAGTTGTTCCAAACCAGGCTACCTCATCCATCATCCCATCACTGGACTCATCCATCATCTCGTCTGCTGATTCATCCATCATTTCGTCTGCAGATTCATCCATCATTTCATCTGTAGATTCTTCCATCATCTCGTCAGCAGATTCTTCCATCACTTCGTCTGTAGACTCATCCATCATCTCGTCTACAGATTCATCCATCATTTCGTCTGTAGATTCATCCATCATTTCATCTGTAGATTCATTCTTCATCTCGTCTGCAGATTCTTCCATCATTTTATCTTCAGTTTTTTCCGTCATCACCTCAGTAGGTTCTTCCATCATAACTTCCGGTGTAACCACAGCTGGCGCACAGGCAGTCAGAAACAGAGTTGTTGAAAGCAGGGTTATAAAAATTTTCTTTATCATTTGATCCTCCAAAACATTAATTTTTTTTATCATACAAGTAAAATATTAAGAAACCAGTGAACAAGTATTACAAATTTATGAAGAAAGAGTAAGATTTATGTAATAATTGTGTTGTAAAATCATTCTAAATGAGAACCTTATGACAAAGATATCGATCGTAGAAGATGAACCCAGTATTAGCGAGGTTGTGAGTCTTTATCTTCGTAGGGCAGGATATGAAGTTGTATGCTTTTCCGATGGATTAGTCGCGTTAAATTCATTGATGGATCCATTTCCGGATCTTATTATCCTGGATGTGATGTTACCAGGGATGGATGGATTTACGCTTACCAGAAATTTACGTGATAAGTCAGATGTGCCTATTATTTTATTAACCTCACGCAAAGAAGAGAGTGATCGGATTGCCGGGCTTGAATTGGGTGCTGATGATTATGTTGTAAAGCCATTCAGTCCTCAAGAGCTGGTAAGCCGAGTGCGAGCAGTACTACGTCGAGTTCGATCTACCCCAAAAACAACCAATGAAGGTAGTCTGAAATTTAAAGGCTTGACAATTAATCCACAAACACGTGATGTTTCGATTAATGGGAAACCAATCATCCTGACTGCAAAAGAATTTGATTTGTTATATCATATGGCACTTCATCCCAGACAGGTTTTTACGCGAGAACAATTATTAGAGAATATCTGGGGGTTTTCTCATTACATCGACCCAGGGACTGTCACAGTTCACATGCGACGGTTAAGAGAAAAAATCGAAAAAGACCCAACCTCTCCTGTTTACATAATAACCGTATGGGGAATTGGATATAAATTTGAACCGTAAAACCCAAAAAGAAGAAAAATCACGAAATATTGCATTTGCCAGTGGTATCATCATTGTTTTTATCATTTCGCTTGTTATCTTTTATTGGCTGATGCGTCCTCCCATGGAGGATCTGGAACATATGGCTCAATTCCTTTCCTTTACTACGGTTATTTCCATCGCTGTTGGATATGGGGCCTATCGCCTGAATTGGTTAGAACGGGCTCCATCTTTGCGCTGGGTATTGTTAGGGACCTATATCTTGGCTAGTTTATTAACATTTTTAAATGTCTGGTTGACTGCTCGTTTGATGTTTGCCAGCGAACATGACTTATTATTGGCTACGGTTCTCTTATTATTTGCAGGTGGTATTGCTGTGGTGTTGGGTAGCTTATTCACCAGCACTTTGATTGAGCGGATAAAAAGACTTGAAAGAGCTGCGAAATCTATTGAGAGTGGCAATCTATCTTCGCGAGCTGAAATACCAGGAAATGATGAAATAGCCATGTTGGCGAATTCTTTTAATCAAATGGCTCAAAAGATCCAAACAGCGGATCAAAAACAAAAAGAATTAGAATTGCTTCGGCGTGATCTGGTCGCCTGGGCAGGGCATGATTTAAGGACACCACTTTCATCCATTCGAGTTTTAGTTGAAGCATTGTCGGATGGGTTTGTAACTGATCCCAAAGTAATCACAAATTACCTGTCACAAACAAAAAAACATATCGATAATCTCTCTTTGCTGATAGATGATTTGTTTCAGATTTCCCAACTGGATGCAGGTGGCATTCCACTTATGCTTGAACCATCCTCGCTTTCAGATTTGATTTCTGATACTTTAGAAAGTTTTTCAGGGATAGCGAGCCAGAAAGGAATTACCCTTGATGGTTCAGCTGGTAAAGATGTTGATCCAATTAATATAGATGTTTTGTGGTTGGGAAGAGCGATCAATAACCTGGTCAGCAACGCAATCAGGCATACGTCACTTGGGGGAAAAGTTACAATAGTTGCCGAAAGTAAAGAAGAGTATGTTTCGGTCTCTATTCGGGATACAGGAGAAGGAATATTACCAGAGGATATTTCACATGTTTTTGAACGCTTTTATAGAGGAGAAAAATCCCGAAATCGATCCGGTGGGGGTGCGGGATTAGGATTAGCCATTGCAAAAGGTATTATTGAAGCTCATGGTGGAGATATTTCTGTAAAGAGTCAACCTGGACGGGAAACAGTTTTTACATTTACGTTACCAAAACGTTAATTATTCGGTCATCAACATGTAATATTTTCGTAATATCAAAAGAATAGAATCAACATATCTTTTTTGGAGGTATGTTGTGCGAGAAAAATTCTTAATGATTATTATTGGTGTATTGTTTCTAAGTGGATGTAGCTTGAAAAAGACATCCGACCAGGAACCAAACAATTTTTTCCTACCTGATTTAGGAGAAGCACCAGAAATATCCAATGAAATCTGGATTAATACTCCAAATCCATTACACCTGGCAGACTTGCAAGGCAAAGTTGTAATAATAGAAATGTGGACTTTTGGATGCATTAATTGCAGGAATGTCATCCCTTCATTAATTTCCTGGCATGAAAAATACTCACCTGAAGGATTGGTGATCATTGGAATTCATTACCCTGAATTTGATTATGAGGCTGATATTGATAACCTGAAGAAAGCAGTAGAGGAGCTTAATATTCCATATGCTGTAACTGAGGATAATCTTGGAATCACATGGAAAGCATATGATACACATTTTTGGCCAACCCTTTATCTAATTGATAAGAATGGTCATTTGCGTTACGTTCATGTCGGTGAGGGACGATATAAAGAGACAGAATTAGCAATTCGCACCCTTCTTGAAGAATCAGAGAATTAGGAGAAACAGTCATGAAAAATAATATAATTTCCACATCTGAAATAACCCCAAAACATATTTATCTTAGCCGGCGGGAATTTATGAAAACCGCAGGTCTGATTGCTGGAAGCTTAACCTTGGCAGCTTGTGGTGTCTCACAAAGCCCAACAGAAGATAGCTCTCTGGAAAACGCAAAACCGACAGCCATACACGAAGAGACTCCCAATTCCTTAGAAGAAATAGTTAACTACAACAACTATTACGAATTTACGACGAATAAAGAACGCGTTGCAGTACTATCAGAAAATTTTAAAACCTCTCCCTGGGATATTGAAGTTTCTGGTCTCGTAAATAAACCTGGAAGATTCAGTGTAGATGAATTAATTAAGAAATTTCAACCAGAAGAGAGAATCTACCGGTTAAGATGTGTTGAAGCCTGGAGCATGGTCATCCCATGGATGGGTTTTCCGTTATCCAAATTACTCACTGAGATAGAACCAATTTCTTCTGCCAAATACGTTCGCTTTGAAACACTTTTTAATCCGGAAAAAATGCCTGGTCAAAAACAATCTTCTTATCCTTGGCCATATCAGGAAGGTTTACGGATTGATGAAGCAATGAATGACCTGACCTTGCTTGCTACCGGTTTGTACGGAAATGAACTTCCTCCGCAAAGCGGTGGAGGGATTCGTTTGGTGGTTCCATGGAAATATGGTTTCAAGTCTATCAAAGCAATTGTCAAAATTGAGTTAATCGATTATCAGCCGGAAACCTTGTGGAATACAATTGCTCCAGGCGAATATGGATTTTATGCGAATGTCAATCCTCATGTGGATCACCCGCGTTGGAGTCAGCGGACAGAACGTCGCATAGGCGAGTTTGATAGACGCGATACATTGCTTTTCAATGGGTATGCAGACCAGGTTGCATATCTTTATGAAGGTATGGATTTACGGGAAAATTATTAGTAAAAATAATGAAATCAATTAACCGAACGACACCAAAAATTTTTATTGAAAATAAAGAAAAATCGAAGCCATCATTTAATTGGTTACGGATTGGGATCCATTCGATAAGTTTGTTCCCTCTTTTAGAACTTGGATATAAAGCATTCACTAATCAACTAACTGTGAATCCGATTCAATTTATTGAACAATTTTTAGGTCGAGCGGCATTGAATTTGCTCATCGTCACTCTTGCAGTTACTCCATTGATAACAGTCACAGGTTGGAAAAAGCCTGCAAGATATCGTCGAGCATTAGGGCTGTATGCATTTTTCTATTTTGCGTTGCATTTTATCACTTTTACAGTATTTGATTATGGACTTGACTTTCGTGAAATTCTGCGTTTAACGACGGAAAAGCCATTCATAATTGTGGGATCCATCGCAGGCTTACTTTTACTTTTGCTGGCTGTGACATCATTTAAGTACTGGATGAAATACCTTGGAAAGAAATGGAAAAGTTTGCACCAATCAGTTTATCTGATCAGTGTATTAGTGATTCTTCATTATGCCTGGGCGGTGAAGGGCTCTGTCTCTACTTTAAGTGGAAATATTGGACGTCCACTCCTGATGGGAGCAATCGTTTTTCTCTTGTTGTTAGTGCGTGTTCCACCCATCAGGCGCTGGATTGTCAATAGAAGAAAGCAAAAATAGAATAATTAATTTATTATAAATTTACTACTATAGATAACATTAATGACTACAATCACTTGCCAGTTTTTTCCATCGGATTTACACTCAAACATGGATTAATTTCCAATTCCATCAAGGAGTATTCCCTATGCAAAAACAATTGAAAGCACATATTGACCGGCTTAAAGCGGCAGGCGCAACTTATGTGGATGCGCGTTGGTATCCCGTGGAAGAAGCCAATTATTTGATGATGTGGAATGGCAATCTGAAAGAAACGACATCTTCCCGTGAGAGTGGGCTGGGTGTCCGCGTTCTTTACAAGAATGCCTGGGGTTTTTCAGCTTCATCGGATATAAGCAATCTCAGTACACTCTTCGACAAAGCATTTGACAACGCCAGAGTAGCTGCAGAGCGTGTAACTTTCCCTGTCCGACTGGCTGAAAAAGATGTCATTCAAGCATCTTTCAAGAGTCCAAATCAGATAGATCCATTTAGCGTCTCTCTGGCAAACAAGATAGATTTCCTGAAAAGCATGGACGAGAAACTCAATCAACCCGGTGTTGTACAACGTGCCAGTGAAATGATGTTTGTACGCAAACAAATTGTTTTCCTTGACTCGGAAGGCAGTGAAATAGAGAAAAACATCATTGAGGCCTTTCCTGCCATTCAGGTAATGGGTGTTGATTCCTCCGGTGAAACCCATAGCCGAAAGTTCATTCCTGACCGACTGGGCAATACACGTGGCTGGGAGACTCTGGATATGCAACTCTTTACTGAGAATGCAGAACGTATTGTCCGGGAATTGAATGAAGTTCTGGTAGCAGATCCTTGCCCCAAAGAAGATCGCTCAGTGATTTTACTACCTGGGATTATGTTCCTGCAAACACACGAAACCATCGGGCACGCCTTAGAACTAGACCGTATTCTGGGATATGAGCTTGCCTTTGCGGGTGGTTCCTTCGTCACCCTGGATGATTTTGGTAAATTGCGTTATGGGTCGGAAAAATTAACAGCTCGTGCAGATGCAACGCTGACGAATAGCCCGGGTAGCTTTGGGTACGATGATGATGGGGTTCCTGCTCAGAATAACCTGTTGATCGACAAAGGTATTCTGGTAGGAGCAATCACCGGTCGGCAAATGGTGGAAGAAGCCAATGCGCGTGCCAAACGACAGATCTTTGATGGCAGTAGTGGTGCCAACCGCGCGACCGCGTTTTATCGTGTTCCAATTGAGAGAATGACCAATATCAACATTGATCCAGGTGAAGATGGTTCTCTGGATGATATCGTGAGAAATACTGAAAAAGGTATTATCCTGGATGGAGACAAAAGCTGGTCGATCGGTTCCAATCGCGAACAATTCCACTTTGCAACCGAAATTGGTTGGCTGGTGGATGATGGCAAAATAACCAAAGTTGTCAAAAATTCCACCTATAAAGGTGAAACAGTGAAAATCTATAACTCGCTTTCTGCTGTTGGTGATGAATCCACCTGGGTTGTGCATTATGTAGATAATTGCGGCAAAGGCCAACCGAATCAGATTATGCAGCTCGGTCATGGCGTTCCAGTCTGTCGATTTGATAACGTAAGAATAGGAGAATAATCATGAAAGAGAAAATAATACAGACTCTGACATCTCTGCGCGAATATGCAAGCTCCAAAAAGGTTGATGCTGCATTCTCATATCATGAAGAAGATAGTTATTTGATGCGTTTTGCTAACTCTGCCATCTCCCTTAACACCAATGAACATCTCATCCGTTTGGAGATTACGGTTTATGAAGATAGACGCAGAGCCAGCTATGAGATGATCACTGATCTGAATAAGCTGGATGAAATGAAACAGGGTGTCGATATCGCGGCTGAAATGGTGAAGTATGCCATGCCCCTCAATTACCAACCATCGATTCCTCACATTAAAGAAAATTATACTGATATGCAAGGGTTTGATTCTGCTTTGGGAACGATGACAGGAGAGGAAAAGCTGGCTTATTTTAATGAAGCAACCAAAGGACTGGAAACAGACAAAATCACACTTTCCGGTATTTTCTCATCAGGCACAAATATTTTGGCACAAATTTCCACAAAGTCTGAATACACCCAATACTTTCAAACCTCAGATGCTCAGGTTACCATTGTATTGGCACACGCTGATTTGAAGTGGGAAGTCACCGCAGAACAATCGGCACAGAAAAAAGATGATTTGAAACCTGAAAAACTGCATACCGAATTATCCTTCCTGATTGATCGATACAAGAATGAACCAGCTCAGCAAGTCCCAGTTGGGAGTTACGACATTGTTTTTGGAGCTGCAGCGACGGCTGAGATGATTAGCTTTATGAATTGGATCGGTTTCAATGGTGGCTTAATGAAACGAGGTTTCTCATTTTTGACAGAAGACCATGTGGGTAAAAAAGTTTTTTCGGAAAAATTCACCCTGACTGATGACCCATCACGCCTGGAAACCTTTCCGTTTACTCGTGATTCTATGGGAATGAAACGAGAAGCATTTCCGCTCTTCGTCAATGGTGTCTTCCAAAAGTTTACCTGGTACCAGGATGATGCTGATGAATTTGGGACACAACCAACCGGTCATAATGTTCCCCATAAAAGTCTTGTTTTGGATGCCGGGGACATGGATCTGAATAGCCTTCAGGATCTTGTAAAAATGTCAAAAGATAAAGACATTCTTTACATTCCCTTCCTGCATTATATGAATATCGTCAATCCATCCAAAGCCCTGGTGACGGCCAGTTCACGTTTTGGAGCACTGCTACTCAAAAAGGATGGATCCGTTGTCGTTCCCTATAATGTAAGGGTCACCCAGAGCTTACTGGATATCTTTGGTGATAAAGTCGCCTGGATGTCAAAAGCACAGACAGCTTACAACACCTCCTCCAGTTATGGTGCCCGTAACCCGGTAGCGATTGTTGTTCCAAAATTCATCCGTGTGAATGATCTGGAGATCTCACATTCGAATTCGTCCTACTGAACAAAAATGGTATCCTTTCAATAATTAGCGGTTAGGGTGTTTTTGGCGTGCAACCGCTCGCCAAAAACACCCGATTACCCTGTTTTAATGTGATGATACCAAAAATTCAATGAATGACACAGATTGAATGTATTTGGTTTAAAAATGAAAAATTATCTTTTTATTGGGGAAATTACCTTTCCAGCGGCATTGATAATTGGATATGCAATTGGTGAGGAAGTCAATGCTGGATGAGTTGCCAATTGGAATTGATAGATATCATTTTCTGTCATTCTATGCATAATGGCTGCACTTAACAAGTTAATCATTTCGCCTACGGTTCTACCACCAGAGACAGCACCGCCTAACAATATGCCTGTATCTTTAGCGAAGACTAATTTCGCTTTGGTCAAACTGGAATTCGGCATACCACCCGGATGCGTATCTGAAGCTTCAGCCGTGCCAATAACGTAGTTAATTCCAGCTTCTTTTGCTACTCTTTCTGTCAAACCAGTAACTCCGAATGCGCGTCCATTGATCATGGTTGAAAAAGCACTGATTACGCCTGAGTTCTGTTGTACAGGTGAATATAGGTTTGCGCCTGCAATTCTAGCTTCAGAGGTGGCAATAGAAGCAAGCATTACATTGATCGTACGACCAGTAAAAAAGGACTGTTTTTCAGCACAGTCACCACAAGCAAAAATGTCAGGATCGGTATGAGATTGCATATGATGATTTACTTTTATGGCATTATACCTTCCGAGACGTAAGCCTGCCTGATTAGCAAGTTTTGTGTTGGGCACTGCCCCCAAGCCTAATATCACCATATCAGCTTTTATTTCAACACCATTATCAAGTCGTACCCCTGTGACAGCTTCATTTCCTAAAATTTCCTTTACTCTTGTATTGGTTATTATTTTTATACCGACCTCAGTAAGTTTGTTCTCTGCTTCGATACAAAACTCATCATCAAAGGCTGTTTGAAGACAATGAGGTAGCGCTTCAACAATCGTAACATTGATGTCGCGACCTTTGCGACATTCATCAGCAAATTCTACGCCAATAAAACCACCTCCAATTACCACCAGATCTTTGACGGATTTCATATCTTCAAGAAGCCTATCCAGATAGTTATATTCTTTCTTAACCGGATAAATATTTTTTTTATTGATACCTGGAATGGGTGGCATAACCGGTGAAGAGCCAGTTGCGAAAATAAGTTTTTCATAATTGATTGAGTCACCACTACTTAAAGTAACTACCTTATTCTCACGATCCAGAGATACAGCTTCAGATTTAACCAGTTCAATCTCATTCTTTTCAAGCAATCCATCAGGGATCACATTATTCTGAGGTCCATTTACCGTGCCATAAATGTAAGGGATACCACAAGGGATCAGTACAGTACCTTCTTTCCGAACGAGGGTAACTTTTTTGTCTGGATAATGCTGGCGACTACTAATACCTGCTGCAATTCCCGATAAACCGCCTAAAATCAATACATCCGTTTTTTTCATATCAATCTCCTATCAATAATATTTGCATTGTCTTCATTGGTAGAGCGACTCTTTCGAGCCGAAAATCAGGTTCTCCAGGGTCATTCTTATTATAATTCGGTCTAATTATGCCACTGAACGATAAATGAATCTCTTAATATAATTAAATGATGACAAAAAACTAATATTTATTACACTTTCAGCATACGAATTCAATACATGAAACTTGTGCGAGATAGTCATTGCTTACTTCGTTCAGAATGTTATTAAATTTTGACCTATAATTAAGGCAATAATTAACGGTCAAAAAAGGTTTTTATATGATGGTCGAAAAGTTCTGTTTTTGATCATAGTTCTTTTTTCGTGGATGTTATAATATTCATTCTTATGTTATAAAATACTTATGTTTGGTAATCAACCCCTTATTCAAACAAGAATAACCCCACCTGGACGCAGAAAAGATCTGGTAGTACGCCAACGTTTGAATCAACTTTTATCAGAAATGATTGAAAAGCGTCTGGTATTGGTTTCAGCCCCGGCTGGATATGGAAAAACATCATTGTTGGTTGATTTTATCTCCCATACTTACCTTCCAGTGTGTTGGTATTCCATAGATCGATTGGATATTGACCCATCAAGATTTGTTGCCTATTTAGTTTTGTCTATTCAACAGAAATTTCCTGCTTTTGGTCATAGAACAGAAACAGCACTAACTGGAGACCAGGGAAAATTTAATGGCGAATATATTGCCAATGTTTTAATCAATGATATTTATGAAAATATTTCCGAACATTTTTTAATCATTCTGGATGATTACCATTTGGTGAATGATTGTATCGAGATTCAGAACTTCATCAGTAAATTGTTATTAGATTTAGATGAAAATTGTCATTTCATCCTTGCATCAAGAACTCTATTGTCTTTACCTGTTATACCAATGCTGGCAGCACGTTCAGCAGTAGATGGCATGAGTTATGAGGAATTGGAATTCCTCCCGGAAGAAATACAGGAATATTTTCAACAAAATCAAAAAATACCACTTAGCCTGGAAAAAGCGAATGAAATCAAAGAAAATACAGAAGGTTGGATTACGGGGATTCTTCTAACCAGCCAGGTGGATAAAAAGCTTTGTGCAATCCAGGCAAGATTGGGAAGGGTATCCGGTTTCTCTTTGCAGGATTATTTTTCACTGATTTTAGAACAACTACCTGAAGAGATCAATTCTTTCTTACTCTGGACCAGTTTGCTGGAAGAGTTCAATGCGGATCGTTGTGCTCAAGTAATAGGTCCAATAATTGATCAGAAAAAACTACCCTGGCAACAGTGGATTAATGAGATCCAGCAAAACAATTTATTCGTTCTACCAGTCGGAGAACAGGGTGATTGGTTGAGATACCATCCTCTATTTCTGGATTATTTACAAAATACCATTATTAGTGAACAGCCTGAGGTTGCAAAGACAATTCTCCAAAACCTTGCCCGAGTTAGCATCCAAAATGGTGAATGGGATCATGCTTTCTCCATCTATAGAAGATTGGGTTCACAAGAAGATCTTATTCAATTAATCGAAAAATTCGGATTAGAGATGATATTGCAAGGAAGGCTCTCAACACTTTCATCCTGGTTTGATTCACTTCCACCGGAAGTGTTGAATGCCAGACCCTATGTTATTGCTCTTCAGGGAAATGTGGCATGGGTGTTGGGTAATAATTCTTTAGCAATGACACTCTACAATCAATCATTAAATTCAATGACTTTGCCTGAAAATCGCAAAGAAATGATCATCACATTATCTATGCGCTCAGCTTCATTCCGATTATCTGGTAAGCTCGAAGAATCAATTTCAGATTCTACGGAAATTTTGTCACTGATTGGAAATGATGAATCATTACTACGACAAAAGGGAGAAGCTCTTCGTTGTATTGGACTATGTGATTTTCATAAAGGGAATTTACAGGATGCTCTTTCCAATTTAGAAAGCGCTCTTAGTATGATGAGATCAATTAAAGATGACAAAAATGTAGCAATCATTCAAATAGAAATTGGTCTTGTTTATGAAAATTTGGGGAATTATTCACATTCAAAAGAATATTATTTATCTGCATTGAAATATTGGAAACAGGTTGAAAATCCGCTCTGGTTATCTAATTTACTCAACAATCTGGGTGTTTTACAGCAATTATTAGGTGAATATAAAAATGCCAGTCTTTCCTTTGAGCAGGCATTAAGATACGCGAGATCTTGCGGGTATGCCCGTATGGAGGCTTTCATATTAACCGGTATTGGTGACATCTATGCTGAAATTCAAGCAGATGAACAAGCGATGCAGGCGTATTATATGGCGGAAGTCCTAGCTGAAAGAACTCAGGAACATTTTTTACAGGTCTATATAAAAATTCAAAAAGCTTTGATTGCCTCAAATCGCAAGGAGTTTGAAACAAGTGAGCATCTTTTTCAGCAGGCTTTTGAATTAGTAGGGACTAATGGTTCTGCTATGGAACATCATCTTATAGAACTTGAATATTCTGGCGTAAGAATTAAAGCCAATAAAGCAAACGACATTATTTCATCTCTTGAAAAATCATGTGAGTTTTTTAAATCCGGCGGACATAAAGTTCAGTATGAAAAAGCTCATTTATATCTGGCTTTAGCTTATATAAATAACAATCAACCTGAAAAAGTGATTGAGCATTTGTTGTTTGTTTTTTCTAGTTTGGACAGTGAATACCCAAATGTTGCATTGATTTCAAGTGCATCTCACTTCAGAAAATTCTTAGTAAATTACACCAACGATTTACTTGAGAGGGAGTACATTCATTTCATCGAACAAATAAATCAGTTCTTAGAGAAATTACCTGCTCTTCGGCGAGAATTACGAGAAAAAGCAATAGCTGTACCATTTGAATCACCAACAATTATTATTCGTTCATTAGGTCGAATGCAGGTGGTGGTAAATAACCTCATCGTTACAAGCTCTAAATGGCAAACTCAGGCAGCTCGTGACTTACTCTTTATGCTTATGGTTCATCCAGAAGGAATGACAAGAGAAGAAATAAGCCTGATCTTCTGGCCGGATGCAACTATTCAGGAAGCCAAATTCCGATTTAAAAACACAATTTACAGACTTCGTCGTGCCTTAGGAAAAGAATCTGTCATTTTGGATCAAAATGTTTACAGATTTAATAACAAACTTGATTATGAATATGATGTTGAAAATTTCTTGAGGGAAAATGCCCAAGGAAATCAAGTTCAAGATCCAATAGAAAAACTTTCACATTTCAGAGAAGCCATAAAATTTTACAAAGGTAACTTTCTTTCAGAAATCGATTACAACTGGGTGTTAAGTCCCCGAGAATATTTGCTTCAAATTTACCTCAATATTCTTCTTCAGGTCTCTATGATTTATTTTGATCAATCTAACTATGACTTGTCTCTAGAATATTGTCTGCGAGCAATCAATGAGGATAATTTGTTTGAAGATGCCTATCGACAAGCCATGAGAAATTATTCAGCAATGGGTAATCGTCCCGCAATGATCCACCAATATCAACGTTGTGTGGAAGTACTGGAAAGAGAAATTAATGCTTCACCATCTAAACAAACAAATGAGCTTTATGAATCTCTATTAAAATAAGAAACTCATCTTTATTAAACCGAATATTTACTTTATTGTTCCTTGATCAGTCATTAAAGCGACTTCAGAAGGAAGATTTAACATTATTTTCAGTCATTTGTCATAAAAGTTTTCAATACTTTCAAATAAGACCGTTTTAATGCCTGATTTGAGACCCTTAGTATTAATAATTAGATCCTAAATATTATTTATAAGGAGTTAAGCAATGTCATCTACTATTTTTAATAAATTAAGTTCTGTTGTTCGGTCAGTTGACTATCGTGTTCTTGTTTTCATTCTGATGTTGACTTTATTTGTTATTGGAGCTGGTGCACCAGGAGCAACTGGAATGAACGGTGGATAATCACCTCAGAACAATTGAATAAAAATCATCAGTAAGCGAATGCTAATAATTTAATAGCCAATTTTTTATATTTTTATCAGGACTTAAACCTTTTGTATGATTTTAATACTGGCGATTGTAATTGGCCTGTCTGCTACTTTAATGAGAGCCAGGCTAAAGAATCGAACCTTAAAACTACCAAAATTTAATTTGGAGTGGCTGGTTTTTCTCTCTGTCATTCCACAGGTTTTCGCTTTTTATTTCCCTGCAGTTGGTCGTTGGATACCGGAGAGTGTTATACCGTATCTTCAAATTTCAACGATGTTGGGATTGCTCATTTTTACAGCAATGAATCTGGCGCATCCTGGATTTTGGTTTTTAGGTCTCGGTTTATTAAGCAATTTTTTGGTTATTTCTTTCAATGGTGGATGGATGCCAATTCTTCCTGAAACCTTACATCGCATGGTCTCATCAAAACCAATCGAAGTCTGGGAAGTAGGTACCAGGTTGGGTTTGACAAAAGATCGCATACTCGCCCTGGATGATACCAAATTAGCTCTTTTATCCGATAGGTTTACAGTGCCAGACTGGATTTCCTACAAAGTAGCATTCAGTTTAGGGGATGTCTTGATATCAATCGGTATAGTGGTCTTATTATGGTCACTCAGTCAAGAATAATAGGAGAAAAAATGATACCTTTAGCTCAAATTAATAAACTTTCAACAGACCATTCAACAAAAATTAGAAGCCATAATGTGGATATCAACGCTGAATTTGGTCGCTTAATCCATGCGGCTGTGATTAATAAAGGCTTTCAGGCGAAGTTGTTACAGAATCCTGTCGGTTGCATAGATGCAGGTTATTGTGGAGAAAGCTTTCACTTTCCATTCGAAATAAAAAACAGGATCAAACAAATTAATGCCCGATCTTTGGAAGAATTTTCCAGCCAGGTCATCAAGTTGATCAATATGCCAACTGTGCCAGAAATGGCTCCTCTTTTTTGTAATTAGGAGCTCCTAAGTCAATTTGTTATGAATAAATACCCTCCTGACTCGAATTTTCAGACTGACGAAAACAATAATCTGGTTGATAATCAGCAGATTCTGAATTTTCATTCAAATTTTCTTTTGATCCCGATTGAAATAAATTCTCAAGGAAATTCAGTCGGACTTTTTGTCTTTGACAATCAAAGTCTGCCTGTTGGGGGACAAAAATACCTTTCAGATGTAACTGGATTACCCTTTTCACCAGAGTTGGCAGGAACAAAAGTTTTTTATAACAAAATTCTGCCATCCATGCAGAAAAATTATGAGAACGCATTGCTTAAATTAGCAGATTCAATTGATCGCTGGGATAAAAGCATCCATAGTGATGAAACCTCCCTGTGGGCATTGCGAATTGCAGACCGCATGGGACTCTCTTTGGTACAGATCAAAGAAATAAAATTAGCTGCCAAACTACATGATATTGGCAAAGCGATTGTTCCAAGGGAAATCCTGATTAAACCAGGTCCTTTGACGAGTGAAGAATGGGAAATTATACGACGCCATCCCATTTATAGCGCGACATTGATGGAGCCCGCAAAAAGCCTGGATGAGATACGTCCAATCGTTCGAACCCATCACGAACGATATGATGGTGGCGGATATCCGGATGGCTTGGGCGGTGATAACATTCCACTGGGTGCCCGAATCATTTCTGTGGCAGACGCATTTTCAACCATGACGATAAGGCGTGTCTATCGAAAACCGATTTCAATAGCTGATGCTAAGAAAGAATTGATACGTTGTAGTGGCACACAATTTGACCCGCAAGTAGTATCGATCATGCTGGAAATATTATCAACTGCTTGAAATCATCCAATTTAATTCCAAAAATCGGATGCTATTTAAATGATATTCCCTTCCGGATCTGTTAACATCGCAGAGCGCATATTCCATGGCTCATTTCTGGGTGGGTAGATTTTCTTTCCGCCTTTGGAAATGATCTCCTGAATTTTGATATCCACATGGAAACATTGGATTATTATACTTAAAAGTAAATTTCTTCTGATTTTTTGAGTACTGCACCCATTTCACTCAATTTTTTATTCCACCTGGTGATTAATTCAGAAGCGTCTTTGCTATAACTACTATGGCCATCTTCCACCAGGATCACTTTATATCCCAAATCTAAAGCGCCACTTGTGGTGGACTTTACGCATCCATGGGCGACCAACCCGGTGATGACAGATGACCACCATCGATAAAAATAAAATCATGGCTCTTATTGCATTTAGAAGTTCTCATTGACTTGAGGGATCTTCAAAACTTGCATAGAGGACCAATTGCACCAATTGAGCAGCCAGTAAAAAGCCGGATGGATGATGACTTGCTAACCAGGATTTAAATGGATTCGGGTTTGAGGTCTTTTTCATGATCTTGTGGATACCTTAATTTTGTAAATAGGTTTACCAAACTAAATATAAATGGTCGGACAGTTAGCTTATGACTTTATTAATCTCTGATAATACCGCTTCGACTTTTTCTTTGGTGATGCCAAATTGGGCAGCTTGTGGGGTAGCCAAAAGCTCTTTTAAAGTCATACCCTTCACCAAACCGACCATTGGATTGGTGGATACACCTGGCAAGTACTTCTCAATAATTGCTTTTGCTTTTGGATGATCCAATAAAGTTGCAAGTTGTGTATCAAGTGTAAATTGCATTCTTTCCTCCTAGCGATTGATTATTCTTGATTATTTGTTTCCTTTTCAGGTGTTTCCGAAGCGTCTTCAGAATCTTCAATTGTTGCAACAGGTTCTTCAACTTTGACAACTTCTTCCGGTTGGCTGGATGCCATTCCGCTGGCAGTACCATGATACAGTTCATAACCCTGGCTGAAAATTACCACCTGGGACGCCAATAACCAGAGAAAGAACAAAACTAGCACAATCGAAGCAATATTAATAATATTGCCAATATTGTTTTTGAAATTTGTGAGCATTGAGTTGAGATTATCGGTGGATGATTTTGATTGGTTGATCATCTCTTGATATTGAGAGAGACTATCTGAAATAAGCGTGACATTTTCTGACATCAGTCTCATGCTATCTTTGACCAAATCCAGGTTATCATCTGTTTTATCCAGATCTGCCGACATATCAATGAACGTCTTAGGCATATCTTCAATACTGGCAGAGAGATCGCTTAGCGATTCAGCAAGGGATTTTTCCGGGTTATAAGGTTCAGATGCTGGGGGAATGACAGCGCCTAAAAATGGGGTCGAACCTAAAATGGCTTGTAACACCTCAAATGATTTGATTGCGCTTTCCAATGATTCAGCAGCGCTCTCTGCTGCGACCAGAGAATCAGTGGCAGTCTCAACCGTCTGTGGTAATTGTTCCGCCATCATTGTATTCACTTTCTCAATGATAGGTTGTGTATCTTCGACAGTTAAGGCTGTTGAATCTAACATATCTGCCAATGCGTCCACACTGTTGACTGTGGCTCCCAGGGCATCGTAAGTTATATCCAGTGTCTTCTGACTGGTATCCACACTGCTGATGAGGGTATCAATCGTGGAATTAATCGTAGTGGTTAAAACTGGTTTAGCAACCCACAATCCTGCTAAGCCTGCCAGGCTGAGGAGTAAACCAATAACACCCGCGAACATAACAAATATACCTAGAATTCTTCGCAAGATAGTCATTTTTCCTCCCATTGTTCTTGAATCTTTCTCTTCTCAAGAATTATGGAACTTTTATTTTATGAATAAAATGTATCATCTCAATAACTCGAGGGAAACGGGTGTTTTTGGCGTGCATCCACACGCCAAAAACACCCTGACCGCTAATTATAGAAATGACACAATAAAATTGTAAAAATTATTTACAAAAAGAAAAAATTATAGGTCTTTAAGATAGGTTGCCAGTGCTAACAGGACAAATCCAGCAGCTACTAACCAGAAAGACCAGCCAGAAAGTACTGGAATGGAAACAAATTGGGAAATAATGCCCAGAACGCCAAGTATGACAGCGATCCACCAGGTTGTATTTTTTGGTCTACTAAGTTTCATAATATCCTCCATTTGAAAAAAGTGATTTTGAAGTCTCTGTGAATTGGAAATTCTAAAACTACTGTTCTTTAAATATTATTATATACAGTTTTTAACCAAGAACCCTTCACCTGATACCAGAAAAAATCTACCAAACAATTAATTTAATAACCATACCAATCAAAAAGCGAAGATTGATACGAGTACAACTTTTGCGTGCTGTTACATTTGAACATTCGAAAGGTATCATGGGTCTCTATAAAGGAGTGAATAATTAACTAATCGGATTATAATTGTATTAATTAATTCTGAAGCGAAGGTTGTTAAATGAATAAACAAAAAATGTCAGTCGTCATCACTGCTGCTATCACAACAATCATCATTATTGTTGGTTTTACCTTACTCATGCCAGTAATCGGTCCTCGTTTTCTACACCCCATCATGATGGGTAATGAATCCGCTCCAGCTGATCTGGATACTTCCACTTCGCGGCTTTCAGATGAGGGTGTGTTTCAGGTTTCCTGGAGCAGTGATCCTGCCAATGTGCCTCAGAATCAAATTCATACCTGGACGTTGCATGTCGAGACTTCCGATGGCCAACCCGTGGAGAACGCATCAATTTTAGTGGAAGGTGAAATGCCACAGCATGGTCATGGCTTACCTACCAATCCACAAGTCACGGAATATCTGGGCAATGGCGACTACCTTGTCGAGGGAATGCGTTTTCAGATGACTGGTTTTTGGGAAGTAAAATTTGTTATCAATTCAGGTGAACAATCCGATTCCGTTACGTTTAATCTGAACATTGAATAATATGATAAAACGAAAATCCATTCTCATTTTTGGGGCTGTTCTCCTGGCGATTGTCATTTCGCTTTGGATGATATTTCAGCCAACAAAATGGACTGACGATGAAATTATCACCTTGCGTAATTTATGGATTGGTAGCATACCAGCACTCCCACCGGATCCATCCAATGTTTATGCTGATGATCCGCAGGCTGCTTTGTTGGGACAAAAACTTTTCTTCGATACCCGTTTCAGTTCTAATAATGAGGTTTCCTGTGCTACCTGCCATAAACCTGAGTTGATGTTCACGGATGGATTACCGCTTTCAATCGGTGTGGGCACAACCGATCGAAAGTCGATGACAATCATCGGAACCGCCTATAGTCCCTGGCAATTTTGGGATGGACGCAAGGATAGCCAATGGGCACAGGCACTCGCGCCATTGGAAAGTGTTGTCGAACATGGTGGAACGAGAATGCAGTATGCCCACCTGATCACCAACCATTATCAGGAAGATTACGAAACTATTTTTGGACCGTTACCGGATTTTTCCGATCCGGCACGATTTCCAGCAATAGCGGGCCCTGTTGACGATCCAGAAGCTCTGGCAGCCTGGGAAGGAATGACAGCCACTGATCGTGACCTGGTGACACAGGTATTTGTCAACATGGGTAAAGCCATTGCAGCCTATGAACGCCTGATCCTGCCTGCTCCGTCCCGTTTTGACCGCTTTGTAGAAGCATTGCTCAATCATGATGAACAAACCATGAAATCCGCGATGACTTCAGAAGAGGTGGCTGGATTGAAACTGTTCATTGGCCGAGCAGATTGTATTCAATGTCATAATGGACCTCTCTTTACGAACAATGACTTCCATAATACCGGTGTACCAACCCGCTCTGGTTTGCCACTGGATAGCGGTCGTGCTGCTGGAGTAATCAAGGTTTTGAATGATGAATTCAATTGCCTGAGTCAGTGGAGTGATGCAGAAGAACAGGATTGTTCCGAATTGCGTTTTGTTGTTTCTGAAGGCGAACAATTGGAAGCAGCATTCAAACCCTCGACCCTGAGAAATATTGCAGAGACGGCTCCCTACATGCACGCCGGGCAATTTGCCACTTTGGAAGAAGTGTTACGGCATTATAACCATCCACCGCTATCACCTGCTGGTCACAATGAGCTGGAACCTTTAGGATTGACCAATCGTGAAATTGGGCAAATTATTGCATTCCTGCACACATTAAGTGGAGGCGTCAATGCTCCTCCTGAATTATTAAGAGCTCCGTAAAAATGTTTAATCGGTTATTCGTTGCAGGTTTTCTATCTATTTAACCTATAAAATTATCGATAGGAGAAAATCAATTTCGAAATTCATTTCCTAAAATTTGGATAATCTCCTTGGTGTCGCATTTTTCTTTCTTCACTTCGATCAAATTGAGTACATCATAACCTTTCTTCTTCAAAAACTTCAGCATGTGATGGTTATCAGGATGTACCCAGATGTATAGTTGATCATTGCCTAACTTCATGGCAAATTCCTCGGCATGATCAAATAATTTTGATGCGATACCCTTGCCATGATGATCCTTGTCAATAAATAGCCAATCCAACCAGACCACCTGATCTTCAGTCTTCAATACCGAATAACCGATCATTTTGTTTTTGATATTATAAACAAACACGCTGCGATTTTCTGTAAAATAACTTTCTGCTTCGCGCACGGCTTCAGACATCATCACAATTTTTTCCGAACCGTTTAATCGGTTCATAATTATTTTCATTTCGAAAACCAGTTGTAAAAATTCAAGTGATACTTTCCGGATTTGAATAATCTTGTCCATACTATTTACCTATTCACCCACATTCCTATATGAGCGAGTTTTAATTTATACTCGGGTTTTGACCTGAAGAAAATTTATCCTTTTACATAAGATAACTTCTCAGTGATAAACCCATTGGAAACTTTGAAAATATCAACGCCACGAACATGCCCTTGTTCTCCATTCCCATCAATCCAGGAATATTTCCAACGCATGACACAATGCATACCTGAGCCAAAAATTTCCTCGATTTTGATATGGGCATGCGGAGAATTAAGGAAGAACTTATGCCAGAATTGAGTAACCTCATCCTTGCCCTTATAAATTGTTCCATCCGGTGCAGGAGTCGTGTTTTCAAAAACGCAATCATCACTCATACATTTCATCATTTCATCGACATTGTGTCGATTGAATGCCTCATTAAATTTCAGAACGATACGGGTTGTTGCTTCAATTCGTGACAAACGGGTTGGTGTCATTCGTCTGAACCTCCACATTGAGTTTGACCCATGAAATTAATTATCATAATATCCTTGTGGGTTGTCTTCCCCTGCTATGATTGCCTTAAAATCGGTAAGATTCTCGCTGAACAAATCTGGATCAAAGGAATCAAAACTATTTTCCCGAGGGAGGATGATATTCAGGCAATGCATCCCCATTCTGACCTGCATTCGAGATGAGAATTCTTTATCATGAGCATATCCAACAATTTCCAAAAATTATTGCCTTAACTCAGGTGGATAATACCACCATAAAATCGCGCCAACATCCAGGGTCGGGTCATCGAGTGACATGGAATCCATGTCAATCAAGTACAGTCTCTCATTGGGTGTGATGATCCAGTTGCTGTCACATGTCCTCCTGGATAGATGAGTTCCCATGTATCGTTGGAAAAATGTTTTATCAGGAAAGACTCAACTTCATTTTGATGAGGATTTCTGAAATTCATAAAATTCACTTCCATTTACAAGGCTATTATACTGGTTCCTGGGTTTCAGGTTTCAATGGAGAAATTTAAGGTAAAGTTAAACATACTTAAAGTAAAAAGTAATTGACATTATGTTTTATTAATGATACATTATGTCTACAAAAAATAACAATTAAGGAGTTACAAGATCATGTCATATCAGGAAAAAAGAACAATAGCTAACATTTTAACAGGTGCAGTAATTTTAATCGCCTATTGTATTTATGCTTTTGGAAAATACCAAACAGGAGGCGTTGAGAGTGGAGATATAGAATTCTGGGCATCTACCATGCTCATTTTCATCGGGATTGGAATTGTTGTTGCCATTATTGTCCAAATCGTCTTCCACGTTCTGCTTTCAGTTTCCATTGCAGTGCAGAAAAAAATTCAGGATGCGAATTTTGACGAAAATGAAATTGAAAAGTCGATCAACGCGGAAATGGTTGAAGATGAAATGGGAAAGTTGATTGGCTTGAAATCAGAGCGGGTTGGTTATGTAACTATCGGAACAGGATTTGTGCTCGCATTATTTGCCATCGTTTTTAATTATTCTACAGTGATATTTCTGAATATCATCTTTATTTCTTTCAGTTTGGGGTCTATTCTGGAAGGGTTTATGAATTTGTACTATTTCAGAAGAGGGGTGCATAATGCCTAAGAAATTTATCATTTCTAATAACATTCGCACCCTTCGTTTTTTCGCCAACGAAATGACTCAGCAATCACTAGCTGAATTGACAGGTGTATCAAGGCAGACCATCATGGCGGTGGAAGCCGGCAAATATTCTCCATCTTTGGAATTGGCTTTCCGGATTGCAGATGTTTTTGGAGTCACGATCAACGAAGTATTTTCATATGAAGTAGTCGATCAAACGGGAAAGAAAAAATGAAAGCGATTGTTTTTGATAAAAAAGACAAACAAGAAAAGCTCAAATTACAGGAAGTTGAGAAACCTATTCCACAGGAAAATGAAGTGTTGATGAAAATTCATGCAGTTTCAGTCAATGCTGCGGATTATCGCTCCATGCAACTTGGAATGATTCCTAAAAATGGAATCTTTGGGTCTGATGTGGCTGGAGTGGTGGAAGCTGTTGGTAGCCAGGTCAAATCCTTGCGCGTAGGTGATGCAGTAGTAGGTGATTTATCAGGCGAAGAATCTGGAGGTTTTGCCGAATTTGTGACCGCGCCAGAATCCACATTAGTAATTAAACCGGCAACTGTCCCTTTTGAGGTTGCTGCAGCAGTGCCGATGGCTGGAATGACTGCCTTACAAGCGATTCGTGATAAAGGTCAGATTCAATCAGGCCAGAAAGTATTGATTTATGGATCGAGTGGAGGGGTAGGAACATTCGCGGTTCAATTGGCGAAATATTATTGCGCTGAAGTCACAGCTGTATGTAGCACGAGAAATGTAACATTGACTCTTTCACTAGGTGCAGATAATGTGGTGGACTACACCAAAGAAGATGTTCTCAGCCAGGATAAAAAATATGACGTGATTATTGTTGTTAATGGGAATCGTCGATTGTTGAACTACAAAAAAGCTTTGTCCGCAGGTGGAAAAGTTGTTATGGTTGGGGGATCATTGTCTCAAATCCTGAAATCAATGATATTTGGACCAATCCTCTCGATCGGTGATAAAAAAATATCATTATTGTCAGCTAAAGCGGTGACGGAGGATTTGGCAATCATCATTAAATTGGTTGTAGAAAGAAAGCTGAAACCGGTCATCGACCGTACATATCCATTAAAAGAAACCCCTGAAGCTATAAAATATCTTAAACAGGGTCATGCTCAGGGAAAAGTGGTGATATCAGTTTCTCAGGAATAACCAATTTTGATTAAAAATGAACAGGTTTTTTGAACTCTATCACGAAGCAGACTTACACGTTACAATCAAAGTGGAAAGAATAGGAATTACTAAAAAATTTAGAAAGATAAACGAACAAAATGGAAGAAATTAATATTCAATCGAGCGAAAATTCCGCTCAACCATCCGATAATAAAATACTCCAGGATATATTGCCGGAAGCAAGGCTGGCGGATTTGCCCGAGAAAATGCGCCAGGGTGCTGCACTGGCAGGCTGGGACGAGTTACTACCTGTCCAGGCGAAAGCCATTCCATACCTGTTTTCACGACGCGATATGATGATTCAATCCCATACAGGCAGTGGAAAAACCGGCGCATATTTGCTCCCCATGATGGAGATGATCAATCCACTTCAGAATTCAACACAGGTTTTGGTGATGGTTCCTACACGTGAATTAGCTTTACAGGTTGCCAACGAAGCCGAACTATTTGGACGAGCGATTGGCGTGCGTTCCATCGCCGTCTATGGGGGTGTTGGTTATCGTGCTCAATTGGATGCTTTCAAGGAGGGTGCACACATTGTCATTGGTACACCCGGCCGCTTACTCGATCACTTGTTACGCCGGTCGCTTTCCCTCAAGGATTTGAAATTCCTGATTCTTGATGAAGCTGATCATATGCTCTCCATGGGTTTTTACCCCGATATGCGCAAGGTGAAATCTTATTTGCCGGATCATCCCATCAGCACGTATATGTTCTCTGCCACATTTCCACCCCAGGTGATGCGCGTTACCAGCGAATTTCTGCGTGACCCGGGATTTATCAATCTCAGCAGCGAACACATCCATGTTACCGAGACGGAACATGTTTATTATAAAGTCCCTGGGATGGATAAGGATCGCAGCCTGGTGAGGATTCTTGAGGTGGAGAATCCTCTATCAGCCATCATCTTCTGTAATACCAAGGTGCATGTTGAGTACGTAACCACCGTTCTGCAGCGTTTTGGTTATGATGCTGATTTACTGACCTCTGATCTGTCACAATCCGCTCGTGAGAAGGTGCTGGCGCGGGTTCGTAGTGGTACTTTGCGCTTTCTGGTAGCCACAGATGTCGCTGCACGGGGAATCGATTTACCCGAACTTTCCCATGTCATCCAGTATGAACCTCCCGAAGATGCTGAGGCGTATATTCATCGTTCCGGTCGTACCGGACGGGCTGGCAGTAGTGGCACGGCCATCACTTTGGTTAATATCACCGAACAGGCTGAATTGCGCCAAATTGGCAAACATTTTTCCTTAAAAATTGAAGAACGGGATTTACCCGATGATGAACTTGTGGAAAAAGTGGTTTCTGAACGAATCATCACCCTGTTGGAAGCTAAATTACGTGCCAGGGATAAATTACGGACGGAACGCATGCAACGCTTCCTGCCACTCGCCCGCAGCCTGAGTGAAAGCGATGATGAGAGTGGTTTGTTGGCCATGTTGCTGGATGATTTTTATCAGGAAACATTCTACTCACCAGTGATTCCCCCATTATCGGAGGAGCAGCAAAAACACCAACGGAATACCCGTCGTCCAAAACCGCGCTCTGGGTATGAGTCGGAGCGAAAAGGAAGCAATTCATCCCTTCAGTCGAGAAACCGCAGACGACGTCCTCGCTAAATTCGTAAGCTATAAAAAATCTTACAATCTTTCATAGAAGACCTTAGGCTAAGGTTGTCGTAAGAATTCCAGAGTTCTCTCCCATGCCAGGGTGGATGCTGCGGCGTTATACGCATCCACGCGATCAGGTTCGCAGAACCAGTGTCCGGTATTCGGATATTGGTATAAGGTGAATGGTCTATTTGATTTCCTCAGAGCACCTTCAAGTTCATTAACATTTGTCTGGAGTTCGAAGACATCAAATTCCGCAAAATGCCCCAGGTATGATGCTCTGGAACTGGAATAATCATCAGGTCCAGTGCCGTAATAGACAACCACCTTGCTAATTATTTCTGGACGGATCGTGGAGAGATCCAGTGCAAGGTAGGCACCTAATGAAAATCCAATGACCGATATCCCCTCATCTGAATGTGGGGTTTGATCCTGCAGGAGTTCTATAGCATTGTCAAGATCTATTCTGGCTTGCTCCAGGCTCAATTCATTGCTGTAAATTTCTGCGGTCTCAATTTCAACGGTTAGTTTCCCGTGGTATAAGTCCGGTGCATAGACCGTGAAACCTTCTTTGGCTAATTGGTCACAGTAATTCTTGATGGTTTTATTCAATCCCCACCAGGCATGTAGTACAAGAATTATTTTCCCATTCCTTTCTTTGGGGATAACCAGATACCCATTGATCAGGTTATTGTTCATTTTTATTTCTTACTCCATACCAGAGTCTTTTATTAATGAATGGGTGTGTTTTTAGATTGCATCTCATTTTTGGGTGATGCTCCTTTGATCTCAAGTTTCTCCAAACCATCAATTGTTAAACTGGGTGATATCTTTCCATGAGAAATCCTGCACTCAATTATTTGATGTTCTCAGTTAAAATTGTATGGTATCTCAAAAGAAAAACATTTTAAATTAATGTACAGGCATAGCGAATAGGATTGTCTATTAATGATCATAGGATGACTAACCAGAAATTGACTATACAGATTGGTTGAGGTGAGTAAAAGCAAACCCGACACATCAATCATTAATTTCCGCGGCAGAGTTATCAGGAATATATGGGATTAACCCTTTTCGGAATGCTTCTTCTTGAAAATTACGAGGTAAAGATCTGGCATCAACAATAAAACCATTGACCGAAATCATCCAGGACATGGGGTGCTTATCGACCAAATCAGGCAATATCCATTCATGACTGAAGTGGTCGATATGCATCATTTTCTTAATCTGATTTGCTTTGTTTGCACCAGTACTGGTTGCTACGCCAAACCAGGCACACAACTCATCTGCTTTCATATGCGGATTCTGCGATTTATCAAATAGAAAGTTAACCGATCCTATCGCATAAACAATGCCACAAGCCCAGGTATTTAATCTTCCAGAATTGAGGGGTGATGGTCGCTTTCGAGCCAATTTCGCCGCAAGGTCCTTGCTCAACGATGAATAATCTTCATTCAGTTTTTCTGAACAGAATTCATCAATGATTGAGCAAATTTCTTGATACTTGTGTTGCATTGCATTTGGCACTGAATTTTTTTTAGGAGTTGAAGTCATGGTATTTTCCTTTTATTGATGGATTATACATGTTTAATTTTATTGATTATTCAATTTTATTACTATATTTCCTGAACCAATCAGCAACCTCCACTAATGAAAGCTGAGATTGAGCGCAGGCTAAAGTGAAATATACCATTTCATGATTCTCAACCTGCAAGCGATAGCCATTCAGTCGTAAAAATAATGCGGATGCTGTGATCGCAGTTCGTTTGTTCCCATCCACAAATGGGTGGTTGCGAACCAGAGAATCCATCAATGCTGCAGCCTTCAGCATGATATCCGCATACAATTCTTTACCATCAAAAGTAGCTTGGGGTCTGCCTAAAGCTGAAAGCAACATCCCCACATCACGGACACCATGAGCACCACCGATGATTGAAATCATACGGCTATGAAGGAAAAGCACTTGTTCAGGTGTCAGGTAATCTGTCATATTGGTTATTATTACGCCAGGTGGATGTTATTTGGCCAGTTCTTCCAGAGCCGGACGATATTGTTGAATAAATTCATCTACCTGTCTGGCAAAATCCTCATTAACCCCCTCGATGGCAAGTGGTTTTTCTACCGGGGTTAGGATCACCCGTCGTTGTTCGTGGTCCAGCTCCAGATTGATACTTTCACCAACCTTTACACCAAGATCATCCAGTATTTCCTTTGGAAGCGATAGAACGATACTATTACCGGTTTTAAATAATTGTCTGATCATGTATCCTCCAATACTTACAGTGTAAGCACGTTCGATAATATTATATCATATTTAGATGATATACCAACCAAGCTAAACATGGCAGAATTAGCTTTTTCGAATATCTGATTAGCGGTATTGGTGACCAAACAATTTAACGTATGGGTACACAAAATTGAACTACTTCCTGTGTCGACTATTTTGCTCATCCAGCTCCCGTTTGTGAATCCAATGGGTCGCATGCCCGAATCCCATGCAGCCCAGGCAAATCCGGGAAACTTTCATTCCTGTTGAACCCGGTCGAGTGTAATCCATTTTTCCAACCTTCCTTTGGAGAAAATTCAATTTTTACAAACTTTGGAAAAAAGCATTCTGAGATTTTCCAGAAGAAGGTTTCTTATTAACCTGTCTCCCTATTAATAAGTCCGCTGGGATGCCAAGGCCAGTATGTAATCGTTGAATCATCTGCAGAGAAAGACCACGTTTATAGTTTAATACTTCAGAAACGCGTTCCTTACTGCCCAGGTATTTAATCAAATCGGAACGGTTCAGCCCTCGGCTTTCCATATAATACTCAAGTACCTGAACCGGATCATCAGGCTCAGGGATTGGATAGTGTTTAGCTTCATAGGCTTCAACCAGAGTCACCAACACATCCAACCGATCACCTTCCGGTGTACCCGGTTGGGATTCTAACAATTTCTCGATTTCTTTCAGTGCTGCTTGATAGTCAGCTTCATTGCGTATGGGTTTAATTTCCATAGTCTTGCTCCTCATATTGAAGTCACATCAATCCTGTCGTAATCCGAATGTGTTCCTACGTAGCGGATGTAAACCACTCCATGTTGATAAACAACCACTACCACAATCCGATAATGATTTCCTTTGATATTGAATACAACTCTATTATTGGGTACAAAACTGGCATTCTTGTAAATTACTTTGATGTCAGCCGGAGTTTTCCAGTCTGCTTGCTCAACATCACGAAACCATGTTTGTAGAGGAACACGTGCGTCCGGGTGTTTTTCCCAGAATTCACGAAGAATACGTCGACTGATGATCCTCATGAGAAGATTATATCACAAAGTTACCAAAATGGTAACAAAGCAAAATAACAAAAATCTTTGGATTTTTCCTCTGAACTACCATAATTGTGCTTGCATTGCAGTTGAAAACATAAACCACTCATTCAACTCGGATCTTTCAGAAGAGAGATGTATTTTTTCAGTTTTCAAATTTTATTGCGATTCTTTTAAAGCACTTTCCAATAAGTTATTGACTTCTAGTTCATCTGCCCATTTTCGTAAATAACCCAGATCAAGTGTGCCAGCGCGGGTTTTCAAAATCCCAAGAATGTCACGCCATTGCCGCTCAGACACCTCACCACCGAGACGATACCATTCGAGTTTCGCCAGGATAGTGTCTTCCGGGCTGGCAAATTTTGCACTGACTTCAGTTTCAAATACAAATGTTTGCTTTTGGGAGCGTAATAACTGAGAGCGTAAAAAGGGACGGGGATGAGGAATGAAAACGTCCACCTTGAACATGGTTTCGCGATGAATGATGTTAAAACTGGTATGACGCTGGATGGATTCAGCAATCATCTCCTTGTCTAAATAGAATTCACCTTGCAAAGCTGATACAAATGGCTTGAGATGTTCAATTCGCATTTCAGCGACGATATCCGAATCCTGGGTAGTGCGTACCATGCCATAGAGAGCGCTGGCAAGGGATCCACTTATGAGATAAGGAATCCCGAGACTTTCGAGAACTAGGGTGACTTTGAGCGTGACCTCAATCGGTTCATTTTGCATCAGATAACGCTCCATAGACCTTACATGCCATTTCCTCACCGAGCAATAAACCCGCCAGCCTGCGGCGTAATTCGGATTCGCTACTCTCAGGATACTGAGAACGTAACCCGGCCAATGCTAACAGACGTGCTGATTGGTTGAGCTGCGCCAGCATTTGCATTTTCCGGGTGGGACTGGCTGATCGCCACAGCTCAATTTGCAGGGCTTCCATTTTGGGATGGGTATCAGGGAATAAGGCTCTCATCAATTTAATTTTACCCGAATTGGAAATAAAAAGCACCTTCCAACCAGGAAGGCGCTTTTTCCAACGAACTTACATCTCTATGCCTGAATCACAGGATGGAATTTGTACCCGTACATCCGACTCGGTCCGCGTGAATGTCATAAAACTCATTGACTAAGCGAATCCTCTCAAGAGAGCAGCAACAATTGCTCTCCCAGGTCATGCAACTGTTTCAGGAATTTTTCTACTGGTGGCGCTTCGATCCAGCGGATTACCTGCCAATCCTCTACAGTGACAGAGCACAACAGGCGCGCCAGATCTGCGGGGAAAACACCTGTCTGATGACATTTAAAACCTGATCTTGAAAGGGATATAACAGCTTGAAATAGAAATCCTGGTTACTCATTGCAGTATTCAGGATGTTTTTCAGGCAACCAGGCAACAAGGAATTCAAAACCGCGTTGCCGGCTTTTAGAGCGAATATGGATTCGCCAGCGCGACCAGTTCTGCACCAGCCGGGTAAATCCCAGCAGGCGCACAATGTCTTCATAAGGAGTATATTCCAGGAGGCGAAGCGCGGCCCAATCCTGACCCAACCGACCGATTACACGCTCTCCGGATAGGATTTGTTTAAATTCCTCTTCGCTAATGTCGTAATCCCAAAGATAAGAAGGGTGTTGTTTATTGTCACTCATGCTTCGCCTCAAATTTGATTATACATTAAAAATTCCCGACTTTTGTGCGGGGTGTGGTATTCGCAAGGGTTGTGCGGCTATGCCGCTTTTAAAAGTGGTCTAAACTTATACCCATACATCCGACTCGGTCCGCGCAACAGATGTGAGTGTTTCAAACTAACGGGTTTCATTACCTGCTGGCGGGCGGGATGTGATAAAGGTCTGGGAGAAAGTTTCGCTCCGGATGTGGATAATGCTTGTAAGTCGCGCAGAATCCCACCCGTCCGCGGCACGCTTTGTTGGCATGCTTTTGACTTTTGTCAACTGCCAAAAAAATGATAAACAAAAATGCTGAATAATCAAATGCCGATGTTATCGGTTATTTAGCCTGTAAGGAATCCCGAAAAATGTGTCACCACCAATGATTTTTTCTATTTGGATTCTGTCTGTGTGAGAAGCATACCAGATAAGTAAATCTGCTTTTCCTGGGCAAGTTGTTGTATCTATCTCTACGCCTACCGATCCCACATTTACTTTCTCAATGGCTTCAACTATGTCTTGATGTTCTTGGATAACTCGATTAACTTCCGCTTCCGTTGGCAACTTATCACACGGCAGATAGTGGTTTTTGTTATCATAGACGAAGTTATCAATGGTATGGCGCAATACTTTTGTTTGGGCTTCCAGAACGAATAACCCAAGACAAACAACAACAATTATTGAAACAACAACTATGGTTTTGGATGACTTATTCACTTTGACCTTTTTCACTCAATTCAGATATTTAATCAAAGGGGCGTGCCAACTATGCTTTATCCAGCCATCTGTATAAACCTGATTGGTTATCTTATACTGTCATTTGGCTGTGTAATTGTTTATATACTTCAATTATTATAGATCATTAAAGAAACACTAGATAGTAGTGAAATTTCTCCACCAACCCAGGGAAAAAAACTCCTTGAACAAATGCGCGACCAAATTCGCGTCAAACAATACTCATTTCGCACAGAAAAAACTTACCTTCACTGGGCGCGCGAGTACTTTCTTTACCAAATGAGTAATAACATAATGAGTAATACCCCTTGTAATTTGAACTTATATATAGGATAATAGACATAAAGCGTCTATTATCCTATATGAAATCAGAAAACCTTTCCTCACTTGAATCTTTTCCATACTTTACCATTGAAGCGGTAAAACAGCTTCTTGGCGATGAATCCGTTGCAGCCGGCACGATTCAAACCGCGCTGTATCGCTGGATGAAAGCCGGACAAATCATCCAGTTGAAAAAAGGCGTTTACATGTCACGCCGCTTTTTCGAACAGCATCGCGCGGACGCTGATTTTGCACCCATGGTCAGCGCGATTTTGATCCCCCAGTCCTATCTATCGCTGGAATTTATTTTACAGCGCAACGCTATTCTGACCGAAATGACGTATCCGGTTACGGCAGTCACGCTCAAGCAGACCCGTGTATTCGAAAACAAACTGGGAACTTTTACTTACCGCAATATCAAATCAGATCTCTATCAAGGGTTTTTATTCTCCGAATATATGGGCATTCCAATTGCCCAGGCAACGGTGGCAAAGGCGCTTTTTGATTTTCTCTATTTACGCCCCTGGAAGGGCAGCAAGCGGTTGGCGGGCTATGATCTGGCAGAAGATCTGCGTCTTAACCTGGAAGATTTCTCAGATAGTGACCAGGTTGAATTTTCAACCTTTGTGGAGATCAGCAACAGCAAAAAGATGGACCAGATTCTAAAAAACCTGAGGAAAACCGTATGGCGACATTAATCCAGTTGATGCAAAACGTACTTTCACAAAAAGACCCTTTGCTGCCCAATGAAACCAAACGGGTGATCCTCAAGGAATTTCTACAGGCCTATACCCTCGATTTTCTCTACAATCATCCGCCCTACCGCAAGCTCAATTTTTATGGTGGCACTTGCCTGCATGTGATCTTCGGACTTAACCGGCTTTCTGAAGATATCGACCTGGATAACAGCAGCGGGATTGATTTGAGCAATCTCGAAAACGACCTGCTGACTTTCTACCGTTCCAATATCGGGTATGCCGATGTGACCGCCAAAACCCAGATTGGGGAGTGGGGCGTCCGGCGCACTACCTTGAAGTTCCCGATTCTCTATGCTTTGGGATTGACCTCACATGTCAACGAACCACTGCATCTAAAAGTGGAGGTCAGCCAGCACCGGCAAACCGCAATTGTGCGCCAGACGCCAGTATTACTTTTTGGCAGAAGTTTTGTGGCTGCGCATTTTACACAGGAAACGATGATGGCCGGGAAGATGTTGGCCTGCCTGGAGCGCAATTTTCAGAAGGGCGAAGGAGCTACGATCAAAGGCCGTGATTTTTATGATTTGTTGTGGTTCATGCAACAGAAAATCAGACCACTGGAGGAAAAGCTGGCTAAAGACGGCCACCAGCCTTATACGGTTCAATCCGCGATGGAATTATTGGGCGAAAAGATTGCTGAAATGAAACTCTCTGACCTGGCAGAGGATTTGTTGCCTTTGTTCGAACAGCGGTCTTTCATCGAAGCCTGGCTGGAAGGGTTTAAGGAGAATTTTCGGGAGTATGCAAAGAATTATTAATAGGAACAAAATCTCTGTAGGTGTATGTGTATACCCCACATGCTATGCCGCCTCAGCCATGACTGGTCTAAACTTGTACCCATACATCCGACTCGGTCCGCGCAACAGATGTGAGTGTTCCAATCGAACGGGTTTCATTACCTGCTAGCGGGCGAATGTGGACTAGGTTTGGGAGCAGGAAAAACCCGAAGCCACGCTTCGCGAAATGCTTGCCGTAGGTGCCGCACGCGCGAAGCGCAGTCCCACATATCAGGTGCACGCTTTGTTATCCACCGTCATCGTTAACTGAAACCAAGTTGTATATCAAGGTTTCATCCGTACCGTGTGTTGACTCTGCCAGAATTTCGCCGTTTGAATTCACTATCATTGCTCCACCAAATGATGCTTCTGGCTCTGATGAATTTTCAAGCAAATTGACAATTAATCCAGGAACTCCAACTTTCTTGACTTCATTTGCATATGCTTGCCGCTCGTCTCTCAGCCATCTTTCCAAATCTGGCGATTTACCGTCGAAACTTCGCGCCAATGGAAGAATTAAGATGTTCAATCGGTCATCAAGTTTGGCTTTCACCTCATCTTCAAACAAATCGCCGCACAAAAGAATTGAAAGGCTTCCCAATTCGGTATCAATCGTTTTCACATCACTGCCATTGGTAAAGGGTGATTGCTCGCAGACTTTTCTGTGGACGTGGATAATCTCGCCCGATTTATCAATCAGAACAGCGGAACTGTAAACACCTTCGGGCGCTTTCTCCAACATACCGAAACAGATGTAGCAATCGTTTTCTTTTGCCAGCACAGAAAGAACTGCTGTGGTCTGGCCTGGGATTGGCTCTGCAAATTGTTGAAAATCCTGTTCATCATAAAGGTAGCCCGTAAACGCGCATTCGGGCAAGCAAACAATATCGGGCTGATATTGCGACACTTCCTTTAGCCTTTGCTGAAAATGTTGCAAGTTCGCCGATGGGTTTCTAACTTCAATTCGCAATGGAATAAGACAAACGCGCATAATATTTCCAATGAAAGTGGCTAACGGTTGGCGTTACCCGCTTGGGGTGGGAGGGTGGATTCGCCCGCGAAGCGGAATCCTGCCAAAGCCAAGAAAATGCCAAAAAAACGCGGCGCGTACCCCAAGTCGGGTGCACGCTGTGTTCGGCGGCTTGCTGTTACGCCAGACTCGCTGACTATGAAAGAACCTGTCTGCATAAAGGTTGACAAAATTATTGCACGAACTTTCGATTTTTACAACTGCCAAAACTCTGAACTGCCAGATGGCTCAATAATCATGCAATGGTTTTAGCGGTCTGCTGGGATGTACGAAATTAATCCTTTTTCGTATGCGATGACCTGAACTTCACGCGGCATGTGGCGAATATCCACCGTCATCCCGTTGACCTGTAACATCCAAACCATCGGGTTGTCATCTATATTGCTCGGCAAGCACCAGTTTGAGTCAAGTGGATACATTTTCAACATGTCACGGATCGTTATCGCTTTATTTGCAGCACTTCTTTGACTGACGCCAAACACAGCGCATAATTCATCTGCTCGCATGTGAGGAGTTTGTGTCTTATCGAAAAGAAAGTTGACTGAACCAAGTGCATAGATGATTGCACAAACCCAAATTTCAGGTTTACCCCGAATAATGGGGGAGGGGCGTTTTCTTGCAAGCGTTGCCGCCAACCTGCGAGACAGATCCCCATATTCACTATTCAGGTATTGGTTACACACAGCGTCTGTCAGACTTACAATCGCTTAATAGAAAGGTTCTACAGAACTTGGGACGGCTTCGGATTGTTTCTTTGGCATTTTAATTATCCTATGAGTTGCATTTCGGTTTTATTAGAAACCACCTAACGTTTGCGGATAAAAGAAGTTTGTGATGCAAATTTGGACGGAGAAACCTGCAAGGTTTTGTGGTCTTTTATCCGCTGTTATATTCCCTGTAGGGCTGAAATTTAGCGCAACGTTCCGAAGGGAAATTTCAGGGTTCTGGCAGGTAAAATTATTTTTCACAAACAAACATCAGATTGAACGATACGAATTTCCAAAATTTACTTTTTACATAAAAACTCCTGTTTCTTCCGAGGGTAACTTCACCGAAAAAAGACACTTCATTAAAACCAACTTCTGTAAAATATTCATACCAAATATTAGGAGAGTAGGTTGAATAGTGGGTTTTATCAATAATATTTGAAAGCGCTGTTACCAATCCTCCAATAATTCCAAAATTATTCGGAACAGACCCTATTAATATACCATCCTCTTTAAGAGCATAGGATAGTTTATTAATAATTTTCATTGGTTCCCTTAGATGTTCCAGTAAATTAAATACCACAATTACATCGTAATAAGCTGATTGCAAATTGACGCTTTGAATATTTCCTCTACTGACTTTATCTCCCAGTATTATCCTCGCGTTATTTGTGGCGTATTCAGAAAATTCGATTCCTTCAATATCAAATTGTTTTTGGGCTTCATGAAGAAAATTTCCTTCCCCACTTCCCACTTCTAATAATTTTCCGCTTTTTTTATGTCTAATTAGTTCTCTGAGACGATTTCTATTTCTTTGAGATTCAGGTTTTTCTTTATAGAAACCGTTTTCAAAATAATTTTTATCATACTCTTTTTTTATAATTCTCATAGCTTAAGATTAGTTGAAAGTATTTATAAGTTTTGCCTGCCCGAATTGAATATAACGGTCGGGCATCACCGGCGGGGATGGATCGCAGCGGAATCCCAGTCCGTGTGGATGCCCTTGTTAGCCGTTCTCATTCTGTTTGCCAGTGGGGCAAAGGTCTTTCATATAGCAGTCGCTGCATACTGGGCTGCGTGACTTACACCAGTTTCTGCCTATCTCCCAACAAGGAAAGTCCATCATTCCTGGAAACTCTGGATAAAGTGCACGTGCCTTGTATATGACTTGTTCAACGGTTGCGTCAGCGGCGCATAGACCAAGTCGGGAGAAGACTCGAAGCACAGGTACATCCGCTTGAATGTTGGGATTGCCTCTTCCGTTGTGTGACTTACTCTTTGTCCTTCTTCGCTGCGCGTGACGAATGAGCTTGTTGGGCTTTTTTGGATATTTTCAGTTCTGGCTCTCCGTTGTGCTTCTGTCGGCTTTTTGCTCTCAGGAACATTGGGCCTATCTCTCGCCTCAAATACGTCTCCCTTAACGTGCTTGAGCTTTGATCCTAGGACTTCGATCACTTCTCTGGCATCATCGGTATCAGCAACTATTGTATTGTCTTCAATGTGGGCATCGTCTTTGCTGATAAGCCACGCTTGCGTATCCCATAACCCGCTACTCCTTTTATCAGCAAGGCGCAGAATATGGCCCTTTTCACCAACATCATGGTAGCGAAATATGGTGAATTCCTCTTTTGGTCGTACAACAATTCGGAAATAGTCGCCTTCACCTTTCGTTCCTGGTTTTGCTCGCTTTCTTCCTTCAGGCAGAGCTAAAGAGCGTTCTCGAGACGTCATTTCCTACCATCTCTGTTGCGCTTTTTTGATGTTTTCCCTCGCTGCTTCTTTCTGCTTGTCTGTAGCCATATTTATCTCCTTTGCAACTTGCATATCCTACTTTTGCTGTAAGTGTAGCCTAACGGAGCGGCGATTAAAATGACGCTTGCGTCGGTCGCCGCCATAACAAGTGCATAACACGCAACCTTGCATTATATTTAGCTATATACAATCCTGACAGACATTATATAAGGTAATGCAGTACTTGTAAATCTGGAGGTGATCCATCCGGAATATGCATCCAGGCTTCCACCGAAAAAAAGACACCTTTACCCAGTCCGCGAGCGGCTGCGTTTGAAGTATAACGCCACCGAACTGAGAAATCGTATTGCTATTGGATCAAACAAACCATCCTGTTTCACAACAAGCGCCATCCGAACGAAATGGGAGGCTCAGAGATCGAACAATATCTCACCTATTTAGCATCAAAGCAGGAATTCATAAAAATATTAGCCTGCACACCTTCCGCCATTGCTTTGCCACTCACCTGCTTAAAGCAGGCTATAATATCCGCACCGTGCAGGAACTTCTCGGTCACAAGGATGTCAAAACCATCATGATCTATACCCATGTGCTCAACCGCGGGCCGAAAGCGGTGCGCAGCCCGCTGGATGAATAAGTTCCTGGCATGAATCAAAAGCGCCCTCCATTGTCGGAGAGTGCTTTATGATTCACCATAATTTGAATTTATCGAGATCCAGCAAACACCGGTCTGAACTTATACCCATAAATAATGATCCCACGATCATCCATATCGGTGCGGATTTTGCGGGTGACCATTTCAACCGGCATCCCAATTTCCACATTCTGATCACCCAGGTCAGTCAGTTGTGCTGTAACCACCGGGCCTTCTTCCAGTTGCACCAACGCCATGGTGTACGGAGCAGATTGTTCGTATCCAACCGGGACACTGGTCATTTGTGTAAAGCTATATACCTGCCCACGGCCGCTGAATGAAAATTGTGTTTTTGCTTCTCCACCGCAATACGGGCAAACATCGCGTGGAGGAAAAATTTTAGAATTACAGTGCGGGCAGACTTCTCCCACCAATGCATAACGTTGTTGTTTTAATCTCCAATGACGTGGTACTTCCATTATCTTTTACTCCTTTTCATCTATTCTGATGATCATTGAAAGTTTAAGCGTTAACTTCTATCAAATCCTATCAAAAACCTTTTTTTCCTTTCTTCTTAAGCTGTTTTAATGAACAAAAACCAGAGCCAGGAGAGAAGAATTACCCGGGCATTCTCTCCAATACATGAGTGACCGCTGTTGATGCGGGACCACCCAGACTCTGTACCAGTGCCAGGCGAGCATTCGCGATCTGATTTTCTCCTGCTTCGCCCCGCAACTGTTGTACAGCTTCCACCAATTGGTAAGCGCCGGTAGCGCCTAAAGGATATCCACGTGCTTTCAATCCTCCCATGGTGTTGATCGGTAAGTCACCTTTTAGTGTGAGCTTGTCCCCAATCCCCAAATTCCAGCCTTCTCCACGTGCGGCAAATCCGGCTGCTTCCAGTGAGAGAACCCCATACACACTGAAGGCGTCGTGTAATTCAAAAAAATCCACATCGCTGGGTAAAATGCCAGCCTGGGAGCAGGCATTCTCGAGTGAGACCCCGGCAGCGCGGAAAGCCAATGGGTCGGGGCGGTCGTGCAGCGCCAGGGTGTCGATGGCAACATCCGATCCGATTACACGTACCAGGGGATGGCCAACATTTCTGGCAATTTCCGGGGTGGTCAGGATCAGTGCGGCTGCGCCATCAGCATAGGGGGCAATATCATACATGTTCATGGGGGAGGAGACCATCCCGGCATTTTCATACACCTCTGGCCGGATGGCTTTGCGGAATATGGCATTGGGATTGTTGACAGCATTGGTGTGTCCAATTAAAGGAAATGCGCCAAATGCCAGCCGGTCTGCTTGGGGATTTTCATACAGGTAGCGTTGCATCAGCAAAGCTGCCTGGCTGGTCAGGGTCTGACCGGTATAAACCTCGTAGTCATAATCCATCACCATTTTGGTGGGTTCATCCATTGTATCCCCGGAAAGATCGGTATATTTTTCCATGCCCAATGCCATGGCGATATCCACCCAACCGGAAGCGACTGCCAGATAAGCCATGCGGAAGGCGGCCGCTGCCGATGCTTCTCCGGCTTCGATGGTATATGATTCTATTCCTTCCAGAAAGGTATTATCGGTTACCAAAGAGCCTAAATTTGCCTGGTGGGAAGCCACGGAAGCAATTAAATTTCCGATATAGATGGCTTCGGGGATTAATCCTCCCGCATCTTTTTTGGCTGCCAGAACAGCTCTGGCAGAAATATTACGCAAAGATAATTCCCAATGTTCACCAACCGGGATTTGACCAATACCTCCAATAACAACTTCACGCATCATTCCTCCCTTACCGCATGGTTAAAGTGCCACGCAAACGGGTGTAAGTTGCATAATCAATTTCAGTCCGACGGGCGATATAATCCTGCGTTTTTAAGGCTTTGTCCCGCCGTTCCAAAATTCGATCGGTCACGGTAATATCCATGGCATCGGATCCAGCTCCGGAACCGAAAGAGACCAAGAGAATACGGTCACCCGGGTCTGCTTCGTCCAGAATGGCGGTCAGTCCAATAATGGCTGCTCCAGCATAGGTGTTTCCAATCATTGGTGATAATAAACCCGTTTTGTATTGCTCTTTGGAGAAACCCAATAAACCGGCCACACGCTGAGGAAATTTGGTGTTGGGTTGATGAAAGACTGCATATTTATAATCTGCCGGGGTGGTATTCATCGCCTGCATCATATGTTTCCCGGCTTCGGTAATATGTTTGAAGTAAGCCGGATCGCCCGTGAAGCGCTGACCATGCTCCGGATAATGTTGCTCTGGTCTGCGCCAGAAATCCGGGGTATCGGTTACATAGGAGAAAGTAGCGTTGATGATGGCCACCGCTTCCTCTGCCGGGCTGAAAATATAAGCCGCCCCACCTGCTGCAGCGGTATATTCCAGAGCGTCACCAGGTCGCCCCTGCGCAGTATCCATTCCAATCGCCAGTGCGTATTTTGCCATTCTGGAACCCACCAATCCAATGGCTGCTACCATGGCTTCTGTCCCGGCTTTACAGGCGAATTCCCAATCACCGGCTTGAATGTGCGGGGAGCAACCAATCGCTTCGCCAACGATGGTGGATGAAGGTTTCACGGCATAAGGATGTGACTCACTGCCTACCCAGACAGCCCGGATCTCTTTCGGGTCGATCGCTGCTCTTTTTAAAGCGTTTCTGGATGCTTCGATGGACATAGTGATGGTATCTTCATCAAACCCGGGGACCGCCTTTTCTTTGATAGGCAAACCTTCTCCTTCTCCACCTTTCCACAATCGAGCAACCTCTGTAGCTGGCAATCGATAACGAGGAACATAAGCACCATAACCGATAATACCAACCGGATGATTGGGTTTTAACAAAATAGGATCGGTAGCATAATCGTTCATCATTAATTTATTTTCTCCATTCTGCTAATATTTCCTGGGCACGTTCCACCCGCACATTATATTCTTGCGCTAATTGAGCCGCCAGTTTTGATATTTCTTCCCCTTCAGCCCCGGCTGTAATGGCAACCTGCCGGGCATGCAGACTCATATGACCACGTTGAATACCCTCGGTAGCTAAAGCTCGTAAGGCAGCCAGATTTTGTGCCAGACCTGCGGACACAATAATCTCAGCCAATTCCTGAGCATTTTCTATTTTCATTAATTTCAGAGCAGCCTTGGCAGTGGGATGAACCCGGGTCGCACCTCCAACGGTTCCAACCGCCATGGGCATTTCGATGGTTCCCACCAGGTTACCATCCTTATCCTTTGCCCAGGTGGTCAGGCTGGTATATTTGCCGGATCGCGCTGCATAGGCATGGGCGCCAGCTTCCACAGCCCGCCAATCATTGCCTGTGGCGATCACAATCGGATCAATGGCGTTCATGATACCTTTGTTGTGAGTAGCAGCCCGGTATGGATCCACGGCTGCAAATGCCCAGGCTGCAATGATGCCATCACGAACTTCTTCAGCCGAAAAATTACCAAAGGACAGATTCTCTTTCAGGATTGTCACCCTGGCTCTTGCTAATCTCCGATCAGCCAGGTTCGATAGTATGCGTAAATGGACTTTTCCACCACTTAACGCTTCAATTTGTGGGGCAAGGGTCTCAGCAGCCGTATTGACCGCATTCGCACCCATCGCATCGCGCACATCAAAGATCAGATGCACCACCAGAAACGGACCGATTGGGGAGTCATCAATAATCCGCACCTCGATATCACGCGGACCACCCCCATATTTACTCAATACCGGGTCAACCTTGCCAGCTCTCGCCAGTAAATCTTGTTTGGCTTCCAGGATTTTTAATCGGGCGGAATACACCTCATCCAGTTCAATGACCTGAATTTGGGCGATCATTTCTGGCGCAGTGGTGTGCGCAAAGAAACCACCGGTGGAACGAGCCAATTTTGCCATGTAGGAAGCACTGGCGACGACAGACGGTTCTTCCAGAACCATGGGGATGAGCACTTCCCGTCCATTGACGATGAAATTCTGAGCAATTCCTAGCGGCAAACTGAATGTGCCAATCACATTCTCAATCATGTGATCAGCCTGGTCAATTTTCAATCCATTAACACCACTCAAAACAGATATGGTTTGAGGATCCAGATTCTGGGTTCTTTGGAGCCAGGCATGCCTTTCTTCCAGGCTCATGTTGTAAAACTTTGTCTCATCTCTCCCTGCTGTGGGTTCCATGCATCCTCCGGATTTTCATCCATTTCTTGCTTGTCGGGCAAATTGTAGTGGACAAAGGCTGGCAAAAACTATCAACTTTCATTCATTTAAACGTTTACCATCATTTTCTGACTGGTTTTATAAATACCCGGTAGTATGTTTTTATTAAATATCAATAATTCGATTTTTAAATTGAACTATGTACAAAATCGAATTATTGTATAAACTTTGTCTTATTAATTTACAACGATGTTAGAGCGTAAAAGTGTCTCCAGGTTTTAAAACATGAACCTGACATTTCGTTTGTTCTTCTACTTTTGTAGCCCATGCCTGCGCATCCTGTGCGATTAAATCCCAGGTATTGAAATGAATGGGGATTACATGTTTTGGTTGCAACAATTTTACTGCGCGGAGTGCATCTTCCGGCCCCATGGTGTAATTATCCCCGATGGGAATAACCGCCAGATCAATGCCTTCTTCTCCAATCAGTTTCATATCCCCGAAAAGGCCCGTATCTCCAGCCATATAAATCTTCTTGTGATCATTGGTAGTCAGTAGAAATCCAGCCGGGTTGCCACCATCGCTTCCATCCGGTAGTGAAGATCCGTGCAATGCCAGGGTAAGTTTAAGATACCCAAAAGGATATTGGAAGCCTCCCCCCAAATGTTGTCCATGTGTTTTCCTGACACCCTGTTTGCTGATCCATTTAACAATTTCAGCGTTGGAGATCACTTCCGCATTGGTGCGTTTGGCAATGGACACACTATCACCGACATGATCTCCGTGCCCATGGGTTATTAATAGATAATCTGCCTGTACCTGATCAGCTTTAATGGGAGAGGAAGGGTTATCATTAAAATATGGGTCGATGATCAGTTTGTATCCAGATGTATTTACGCCAAGCGTAGCGTGTCCATACCAGGTAATTTGTGTACTCATATTTCCTCCTGAATTAAAAAATTTACTCAACTACAAATTCAAATTCACTGGAAGTTACTTCGTTACCGGCTACATCGTAAATTTTAATAAAGAGCGTATGTTTTCCAGCGTTTATGTTTATAGGATAACTATACGGTATTTGGGTGTTGTTGCCAATCATTTGTCCATCCAACCACCACTCAACCCAATCAATCCCAGCATTGTCAAATGCTTCCGCCTGTAAAGTGATGGTACCTTGTGAGGATCTTGGTATGGTTCGATCGGCTGTTGGGTAAATGATCTTGCCGGCGGGAGGTGTGTTATCCACAGACACCTGGATGGTGTGGGTATCCACCTGGAAATCCTCTCGAATCACCATCAAACGCATGGCATACAGACCATCTTCGATTGTGGTGGTATCCCATTCCACAATCTTTCGATTGGAAATCTTGCGAGTAAGATCTTCACCAATTTGCAACCAGCTTTCCGGATTGAGTCCCTGTCCAATCTGGATGCGATAACTGGTCAAATCCTGTGTTTGCACGGTTCCCATGACGTCCACAACCCCACTCACGTAGCTATAGTTGGCTGGTGCTGTGATGAGTGCATCTTCTGAAGGGTTGGGAGCCTGAATTAAGTCGTAATCTTTCGGTGGCACTGCGATGCTATTGGCTGTAGCCCAATCCAATGCATCTTCAGGGACAAGCATGTAGGTTCTGGTTTCAACCATTTCTGCTGGTGTGAATACAGTTGCCAGTAATCCGGTTTCCCGGTTGATTTCGAAACTTTTGAAAAGATTATCGTATCCAGCGGGTTGTGTTCCATCAATAAAAATTTCAGAGATGGTGTCAGGGCATTCCCGGGTAGGTCGCAAACCCGATAAACTGCATACCACAACTTCGCTGATGCCAGAGGGCTTTTGCCAATTCTCGACCGGTAAATTTTGATGCAGCCATTGCATCATCGCATACCAGACACCACCAGCGATTTTGGGATTCAACTCAATATCTTCAGTTTCAGACTGACCAAACCAGATCACACTGACATATTGCGGGGTATAACCACCAGTCCAGATTTCATCCTTATTAAAGGTAGAACCAAACTTGGCACCATTGGGTCTGCCAATATCCAGCAGGTTGGGATATCCCAGTGTTGCCCGGCGTTCGTAATCGTCTCTGAGAATGTCATGGGTCAAATAGGCAAGTTGGGGACTAAGAATTACCTGGGAATCTGTTTGAAAATCATCCAATAGCAGGCCATCGACCATTTCTACCTGGCGTAATAATTTTGGTTCAATCAATCCATTGGCTGGATTTTTGATGCCGTAGCGAATTCCCAGGTTGGCGAAAATGCTGTAGAAATCCGCCACTTCTACAATGGTGGCACTTTCGCCTGTGAAGAGCATTTCCTGAACTTGATCAAGGTTACTGATGGTGTTCAAACCGAATGAATTGGCATTCCGTGCTACCACATCAAAACCTATTTGATCGAAAAGCCGATTCACTCCGGTTATATAATCATTGGCAAGCGCGGTTCGAAATCGCAAAGGACCTTTGTATGCTTCAATAGGCAATTGATATTCGGATAAATTCTCGGATAAGTTTGCTGGAATATCCCAGACCTGTGTGGCGGGTGAAAATCCTCGGGCAAAGGCATTCACGGCGATGAGTGGCGTTAGAATGGTGCCACCTTGTTTGCGTGTATTAATGGGCGATTCTTCTTCCCCATTCAGATCACCAACCAGCGCAAGTATTTCACCATTACTTGGGTCCAGAATAATCCCACTGCCTATCAAATTAACACCATCGATGACCTCATCAAACAGGGAGGGCAAAAAACGGTCTGGGGGACAGTTGGCCATAGAACTTTCAGATCCATCCACCCGCTTCAATTGAGTGATTATTGTGCACCTCAAAGCTTGTTGAATTTCGTAGTCCAGGCTTGTGGTCACCCTTAATCCTCCCAGTTCCACCCGTTCTCTGCCGTATAATTCATACAGTTTGTTTACCACCTGAGAAGAAAAAGCGGATGCGATTTGCTTCTGGTCCTGGACCTCAGGAACAATTTCCAGCTCTGATTTCCTGGCGGTATTGAAATCTTCATCTGAAACAAATCCCTCTTCATGTAATTGTATTAACAAATTCTCCTGGTTTTCCAATGCAGCCTGAGGTGCATCCAATGGGTTAAGCGCAGGTGTGAGCGAGGTTGAAACCAATAATGCTGCTTCTGCCAGATTCAATTCACTGGCATTCTTATTCAGATACAAACGCGCAGCCGAATCAATGCCAACGGTGTTATGCCCATAGGTACTGCTGTTCAGATACCACTCCAATACTTGCGCTCTGCCATATTTATCGGTGATTTGAGCTGCCAGCAAGCGCATGCGTAGAATCCGGTTCAGGTTCTCCGGCTCATCCCAAAGCAGTAATTTATCAACCAATCGCTCAGCGATCGTCCGGTCCGAATTTCTTGAGAGCAAATTTCGGTTATAACCGGGACTGGTCCAAAAATCAGGTTGGTAAACGGCTACAGTGAGTTGAACAACATACGGGCTGATGAATTCGGGCAAATTGGGATCCAATCGCAGAAAGCGTCTCTGGATACCGGCTTCTTGCAGACGATAGATTTCATTTTCATTGCTTTTATCCAGCAGGACCGTAGGAGATAGCAGGATACCATCTTCAGGATCAAGGTATATGGGAAGCCATTCAGTGGATGGCAAGCCCGTTGTCAATTGCGTGTAATAGTAGCCGATGATGACCGGAATACTCGCTATCAAAATTAACAGGACAATAAGTGATGCCAGGCTCACCTGGCGAAGTGATCGCCGTGTTTTGACAGACTTTTTTGATCGTCTTCTTTTTCTCTCTTTAACAATGAGGAGCGTTTGTAAGCGTGATTTCATTGGATCAGGATCAATCACTTGGTAGGCGTGGTGGTGGCAGTCATCGTAGGTTTGATCGTTTGCATATTGGTAGGCGTTGATGTTGGCAGAACTGTTCTGGTGTTACTGGTAGGAGAGGGCATATCGCTGGGTGTGGGGGTGGCCGTGTAATATTGATTGAGATAGAACTCGGCAGTCGCTTTCCACTCCGGCAAAATGGCTTCGGGATCCAATTCCAACATGCGTTCCCAATCCCGTTGGGCAACATCGTTCTTCAATTCTTCCAGCGCAATTGCCCGAACAAAGTACATGTGGGCTAGTTCGTTATCATTCTCCGCCAGCTTCTGGCATTCACTCGCCTGTTGATAAGCATTGCCTGGTTTTTTCAATGGAAAATTGGCTTCACTGAGTGTGATGCAAGCTTTGAAGGATTTGGGTGCCAGTTTGAAGGCGCGTGCGTAATCTTCAAATGCTTTTTGATACTCTTCCATAGCGGTATAAATTACACCACGCTGCGTAAAACCTTCATAATAAGCAGGATCTCGCTCCAGGATTGAGTCTAATAAGCTGATGGCTTCCGTAAAATTATCGTTGGCTGCATAAGCTGTCGATAATAAGATCTCTGCCTCCGGATCAAAGGATGTGTTGTAACGGGTATATATCAACAAAGGATCGAGAGATGCTTTAGGATTGCCACTCGCCTGTAAAATCTCACCCAGGAATTTGTATGCACTCAGCAATGTCAAATCTTTTTCCAAAGCCTTTTCTGTGTAATCAATGGCCAGATTGAACTCATTCTCGGACAAGGCAATCCGTCCTTTCGCCAGATCGAGGAGCGGCGTATTGGGTAGAAGAATTTCCACATCCTGCAGATACTCACGGGCTGATTCGATGTCTCCTTCCTTAACATAAGCCTGTAAAAGCGCCAGATACGCCTCGCCATAATTCGGATCAAGATCGACACTGATGAGCAGGTCTTCCACTGCCAGATCCATGCTATCTTCCCGCAGCAGGTTTATCTTTGCCCTGCCGTAATATCCCGGAGCAAATTCATGATCGATATTGATGGCTTCTTCATACGCTGTCAGGGCATTGCTGAGTTCGCCGGTCTGCAGGTAAGCTTCCCCCAGATGGTAATACAGGTCGGGAGCATCTTTTTGAGATTGAAGTGCCTGATTGAAATATTTGATCGCTTCCGGCCAATTGTTTCTCTGATAATTACGCATGGCAATGCTGAAAGCTTCAACAATCGGATGCGGGGTAAAGACATAGATAGGAGTGGGGGTATAAGTGTTTTGCAGGATATTCCAGGGAGCGGTTGGTTCGATAATTTTGGGAGTAAGCGTGATGGTAGTGGTTGGGCTGGGAGGGTAGGTAGGCGAAGGAACAGCCGTTCCAAAAGCAGCCATGTTACGTTCGCGGAACAACCACAGGCGATTGGATTGTGCAGCCCAGACGATCAGGATAATCACAGCGACAAGACCAACAAAAGAAAGACCAACTTTCACCCAGGGAACTTTTGGAGCAGGTTTTTCCACCGGACCTAGAGGTGGTAATTGCCATTTGCGTTTTTGAGCTTCGAAGGGGATGACCAGACTTTCATCGACAGGCATATCCCCTAGCATGGCTAACCCCCGCCGTGCTAATTTATTTTGCGGGTCGAGCTTGAGGGTCTGATTGAGGCAATAACGCCGTTCCTTGACACTGTCCACCACACCGCTCATCCACAGCCAGTAATCCGGATTTTCCTGGTTTTGTTTTAATAGACGCGTCAACAGGTCTTTACCGCGTTTTCTGTTGCCGGATTCAATCGCAGAGACGGCTTCCTGAAACATCTTCTCTTCGGCAGTTGTCATGCATTGAGTTTAGCATAGCCGGAAATGGACGACAAGGGAAATGGGAGAAGAAACCTATTTCAATTCATGGTATCATTCCAGAAATGAAATCCAAATCACTCCATCAACTCATCATCGTCTTGATGTTTTTCCTTGCCAGTTGTGTTCCCTCCGGGCAACTCACCTTACCAGACAGTGCTTCCACCAGCACACCCGTGACTCCCACTATTCCTCCAACACTTACCCCAACCATCACCTCCACACCAACGCCACGCCTGACCTCCACTCCCTTACCCTCCCCAACATCCACCCCGCGTGTGCACACCATCAAATCCGGTGAAACCTTGCTGGGGATCGCCTGGTTTTACAATGTCTCCCTGGATGAGTTGAAAACCATGAACCCGGATGTCAATCCAAATATTATGATCGTGGGAACAGACTTGTTGATTCCGGTTGCGACGCTGCCACCAACCAATCTGACCCCAGAACCAACGCCCATTCAACTGCCTCTTGAAGGCTTGAATTGTCTGCCGGATGCGGAGGGAGGCGTCTGGTGTTTCGTGTGGGTTAACAATACCTCATCCGAAGCCTATGAAAATGTAACCATTGGATTCAACCTGGCTGACTTACAGGCGTCTCAGGTCTTTTCCAGTCAGGGTACGGCTCCCCTGAACATCCTTTTGGCTGGTGAAAAAATACCGGTAGCTTTATATTTCCCCGGTCCAATACCGCAGCCATTTCAAAAGAGTGCCCAGTTTGTTTCAGCGGTTCCCTATAATCCGGAATCCGGCCGTTACCTCCCCATCAGTGTTGAAGTTACCTCTGATATTTCTTCTCTTGAAGATCAACTCATCAGCATAGAAGGAAAATTTACCCTCGATGAACCTGCTTCCAATGTCACAATCGTCGCTGTAGCGCTGGATGAACTGGGCGATCTTGTCGGATTACGACGATGGCAATCCTCTTTGTCTGAACCAACAGAAGAAGGCGGATTTCAAATTGATTTGGCGGCTGTGTCTGGCAAGATTGCTGAATATCTTTTATTTGCCGAAGCCCAACCTTAAAAAGCTACCAGATCAAATAGCTATCATTAACACACAATGGTTCATCACCCGGTACATTCAGGCATAATGAATAGGTCAACACGCTGCCATTCTGTACCCGTTTGATCGCAGGAATGGTAATTTTGCTGATGCCATATTCGTCTGTGACGGGCACATCATAAAAATATTCATTGCCATCCGGTAATGTGATTTTCAATTCGGCAGCAATGTTTTGCAGCGGGGTTCGATTCTCGGTGCGTAGTACCTGAATCTGCAATTCCTGCTCTTCATTCAACGAAATATGCGATGATTTTTCCTGAATGAGAATTGTGACTGTCTGGGCGGTATATTCAAAATGAACCACCTGTTCGGTCTGGATATTCATGGTCGTAAGAAATTCTTCCCCTAAGGGAACCATTTTTACTTCCTGGCTGCCGGGTAAAAAATCCAGGCAGTAATTCTGGAAACATTGTCGGATGTGATCACCATCTTCAAAGACTTCACACAACGGACTTCCAGAAAGTTCTCTGCCACCATGTTGCATGATAAATTGATCAAATACGGAAGGGACATGGAACCCATTTGGGCTGTTGACTACATAAAACACCATGTTGTCGTCCAGGGAGTAGAGTTGTGGCCCAGGTTGATCCTGTTTGACACCCAGACGTACCGGCACATCCAGGAGATGGATGGTCTCTGGTAAGGATGGATTACCGATAAATACGACATTCTGGTAAACCTGTTGAATTAATCCCGGTTGAATTTCAATCGGGGCTGTTAACGGTTCACCAAATGCATCCAGTCGTTCAAACCTTCTAATAAAACTCAGGAAAGGCATGGTGACTGTGTTGGCATTGACATTCACGCTCGCTCCTTGCCTGGCAGTGAATTTGCATTTTTCTTCACAGGTATAAGCACCATAAGCCAATAGCTGAACCTTGTCATCTGGATCATTCACCTGGCGATAAAAACCAATATTTTCAAAGTATTGCTCGATCCTTTTTTCCTGCAGATTGTATCGAACGGGTGTTAGTAGCTTCCCGGTGGTGGGTTCTCCTCCCAATTGTTGGAATAGAGTCATGAACTCTTCATATATCTCGATTGTCTCATTTGTGGGGTTTCCATTTAAGGAGACATTCCCTCCTAACATTGCACCGATGGGGAAGAAGAAATAACCTTGATTTTGACTTAAATTTTGATTGAAGCACATCAAAGCATTTTCGGTGTATTGACATTGGTTTTCTTCCCAGGAAAAAACTTCTGAAATGACAGGTCCAAGAACTTCAACGCCCCCCATGCTTTTGTAAAAATCCCGAAAGGATTTATCAATGCCATAGATTCTATTATTGGATCCACTTAATTCTCCGCTACTGCAAGCAGCAAGGAAAAGGGGCAGGAATATGAAAGAAAAAAGAGTTTTGTAGAAAATAACTTTGATTTTCACAATGATCCAAAAACTTCAATTAAATTGAAAGCAAACAATAGCTATCCCCAAAAAGTATATCAAATTCAGCATTTAATAACAATCGACGTATCTTTTCTATTAGGCAGTCGGGATGTTTTTGATCCGCAACCTCAAATCGGATTCGTATGTGTTCTGCAATCCGATTTCTAGTGGGGTGAGGGGATGGAAACTTAATTTTTCTCGAGCCAGGGTCAGATCCGCACACATACGGCTGGGACCACCATCATTACGCGTATTGTATACCACTTCCGGGCTTTTTCCAGTAATTTCAGCAACCAGCCGGGTTAATTCGCGCACACTCGTTTCTCTGCCACTCCCAAGGTTGATCGTCTCACGATTGATATCGCTGGCAGAAGAAGCAGCCATCAGTCCATTTACTACATCATCAATGTAAATATAATCTCTGGTTTGGGTACCATCACCATGCACAACCAGGGTCGAGTTCGAATGCGCTTGCTTGAGGAAGTATGGGATCACCGGGGGATGGGTGGGTGGCAATTGCTGTCCCGGGCCATAGGCATTGAAAATGCGCAAATTAACGGTTTCAATTCCCCACAACCCGCCAATGGTGTGAATGTAATATTCAGCGGAAAGTTTGGACACCGCATAGGGTGAGCGAGGTTGTGGGATGGCAGATTCTTTCACTGGTTGGGATGATTGATTTCCATAAATAGCACCCGAGGAGGTAAAAACCACACGACGAACCCCCACATCACGCATCGCTTCCATTAAGGTGACTGTACCGCCAACATTTACCAGGTTATATTCCCGTGGATACAGGACTGATTCGGGCACGACAACCCGGGCGGCAACATGGTAGACACAATCGACATCCTGCAATAATGTCCACAATTTCGGTCGATCGTTAATATCACCACGGATGAATTCCACATCGGGTGATAATCGATCAGGATCACCTGTTGAAAGGTCATCAAGCCCCCGTACGTAATGACCTTCTTTAACCATTTTGTTTGCCAATGCTGAGCCGATAAATCCTGCGGCGCCAGTGATAAAGATGCGCATAATCACCTAATTATTATGAATGAACGAGATTTTATCAGACTTTAAGTTTTAGTTCTCGTAACTTAATCTGCAAATACCAAGTTGAACTCATTATAGCATAACCGATTTCTCATCAAATTAAAACCACCATTCATTTGGCACCTGTGTAAATCTCTTAGGTTAATTTCCTAATTCCGGGAATATTCATATAATTAGGAAGAAGAATGATTATTCAAAGAAATCTATGAAACATATTATTGAAGACTTTAATCCCTTATCAGGCAAGAATGACATTACCACCGCTATCCGTGAAGTCATTAAGTATTATGGCGTCAATCTCAGTGAGGAGATGCTATTTGGACTGGGAGCTGGTTTACATTTCTACTATTTCAACATGCGTAGTCTGCCACATCCGGTTATTGGTGGCAGAATGCTTCCCAGAAAATTTGAGGAAAATCTCACCCAGCATAGCCATATAAATATACAGATAAGGACTGCAGAAGATGAGAAATCGGCCTGGAATTTACTGAGAAGTAAACTTATACTCAACCATCCAGTCATTGTATACGTGGAAATGTCTGAACTGGATTATTTACACATGCCACCAGATCAACGCTTTGGGAGCCATTGTGTCACTGTATTTGGCTTTGATGAAGAAAAAAATGTAGTCTATGTATCCGATCGTGATCAGGTTGGGTTTCCGATCACTGTTTCTCCACAGGAACAACCACAGAGTTTTCATATCATCCCCAAATCAGAACTATCCAAAGCCCGAATTTCCAGTTTGGAACCTTTTCCTCCGGACAATATCTGGTTGGAAATTGAGTGGAATTATTACCATTTTCTTACCCGCTTTCAAATCTTTTCTGCTATCAAAGAAAACATGATTCAATTTCTCAATGCACCTCACACAAACGAAGGCCTGAGAGCTATTCTCTTATTTGCCCGGTCTATGGACAAATGGAAAAACTGGAGTGCAGCAAGACTAAATCGAGCAGCTCTGAATGCGTTTATCATGATTGATCAAATTGGAGGTACTGGTGGTGGTGCCTTCCGGAAAATGTATGGGCATTTTTTGTTGGAAGCATCCCATCAGGCAGCTGCCCCCGCTTTAGGCGCGATTGGAGAGCAATACTTATTCCTGGGTGAGCAGTGGGATGAGGTGGGACACCTGTTTTTCAACCTTTACCAGGGTGAACAGCCGGATATTCTCGAAGACATAAAAAATAAATTACTTCAAATCGCTGTGGTTGAAAAAGGTCTTGCCAACCAATTACTTTCTGTCATCAATGCCATCAGCGAGTAATTTAATTAGCCCGAAAAGTGTTGAATGCAAGTTTGCAGGGCAATCTTGATTGCCTTGAGGCTGGTATCCAGGCTCATAGAAGGAGCGTTCTGGTTTTTTTCAACCACCTGCTCGGGTAATGAAGGTAGATGAATAAATCCGCACATACTTTTGTTAGCTGCAAGAGCCAAATAATACAGACTGCCATAAAACACTTGGTTACACAAATAAGCCCCAGCGGATAATGATATTTCAGCTGGAATTTGAGCCGCTTTTAGTTGGCTATGAATCTGGTTTACTGGCAATGTAGAGAAGAAAGCCGCAGGACCATCTTCAAACACAGCCTGGTCCCGAACCTGAACTCCAGAATTATCCGCAATTCGAAAATCCATCCAATTAATGGCAACTTTCTCGATGGATAGTACCGGACGATTCGTGGCTTCTCCCAGCAGGATGAGAATTTCTGGCTGAGTTTCCTGAATGGCATTTTTCAACCAGGCTACAGCTTTTTCACGATCGACAGGTAGGATTTCCAGAATCAGGTTGTGTCCTGAAAATAAATCTACCGGGAAGTTCTTAATAACTTCTGCCGATGGATTGGTAGTACTTCCATTAAAAGGTTCAAATCCTGTCAAAATGATGTTCATATCCTGTTACCTCTGATAAAAAAATTCTTAAAGAGTGTAACATCGTTTTCATGGAATTTCCATGTACCTGGTCATAAGTCCAGTATCATCCTCGCATAAGGTACGGATTAGAATCTGAACTTCCGCGGGTTGATTCATTTTCCATGAAGGTTTAAAGTAGTAGAAATAAACATCGTATTTCATCTTACCAACCCAGGATTATAGAGAAAATACGAAATCTCTTAGAAAAGAGAGAAGAAATGGCAAAGAAATGATAAAACTAATAATTGCCGATGACGATGCTAAAGTACGTTCTGCCATCAACCTTTTATTGGATCAGGATCGAACCTGTTGGCAAGTTGTCGCTGAAGTCTCTCATGTAAATGAGTTGTTCTTAATGGTTGAGCAAGAGAAGCCACAATTATTATTATTGGATTGGGAGTTACCAGAAGAACCTTGTGGAGGTAAACGACCTCCATATTTTTGTTTGAAAGACAGGATCCATCATTTACGGGAATTGAATCCGGAAATGCATATTATTGTTCTTAGCAGCGAACCTCAGGTTAAATCGGAAGCATTGGAAGCAGGCGCAAATAGCTTTGTTTCAAAAGGGGATCCGCCGGAAATCTTTCTGAATGCCTTGTATGCAATGTGTGAGAAGCCTTCTATAATGTTGAAATTGTGATTGCGCATAGCTATATATTTATTTTAGAACAGGTAAATTGATTTATTAAATCCATGAGCTGAATATAATTAATCAAGTAAGCTGTCTGTTAGTAAAAATTTGATTTTCTTTATCATTTTTCCGGAGGATCCATGTATATTGCCGCAATAGATCAGGGTACCACCAGTACCCGTTTCATCATTTTTGACCGGTCAGGTAAAATCATTGCATCTGAACAAAAAGAACACCTGCAGATTTACCCACAACCTGGTTGGGTGGAGCATAACCCATTGGAAATCTGGCAAAATACACAGGAAGTGATTTCCAGCACAATGCAAAAGAGTGGTATTCATGCCAGGGAAATTGCTGCGGTGGGAATCACCAATCAGCGTGAAACAGCCGTCCTCTGGGAAAAATCGACAGGCAAACCGGTCCATCCTGCAATTGTCTGGCAGGATACCAGAACGGATAAAATTTGTTCACAATTAGAGCTGGTCGGGGGGCAGGATCGCTTCCGTTCCAAAACGGGACTTCCTCTGGCGACCTACTTCTCTGGTCCAAAAGTGAAGTGGGTCCTGGATAATTTTCCTGAAATTCGGGAACGGGCAGAAAAAGGTGAAATTCTTTTCGGAAATATTGACACCTGGTTAATCTGGAATCTAACTGGTGGACCGGATCATGGTTTACATATCACGGATGTGACCAATGCCTCGCGCACGCTGTGTATGAATCTCGAAACACTGGATTGGGATCCGGAAATTCTGCAGATAATGGGAATTCCAGCGGTGATGCTTCCACAAATCCGTTCATCCAGCGAAGTTTATGGTCAGATCAACCTCGACCAATTAGCAGGAGTTCCCATTGCTGGAATTCTGGGCGATCAACAGGCAGCGCTATTTGGCCAGACCTGTTTTGATGTGGGCGAAGCCAAAAACACCTATGGCACCGGTTGTTTCATGTTATTGAACACGGGCACCAAAATCGTACAATCGGATAATGGCTTGCTGACAACGGTGGGCTACAAAATTGGAGATGCTCCTGCCACCTATGCGCTTGAAGGGTCCATCGCCATAACCGGCGCATTGGTGCAATGGTTGCGCGATAATCTCAACATCATTCGGGACTCGAATGAGGTGGAACCGCTGGCAAAAACGGTGGATGATAGTGGTGGCATCTATTTTGTTCCGGCATTCTCGGGCTTATTTGCCCCTTATTGGCGTAGCGATGCCCGTGGCGTGATTGTCGGGCTGACACGCTTTATCAATAAAGGACACCTGGCGCGGGCAGTTCTGGAAGCCACTGCATACCAGACACGTGAAGTGCTGGATGCAATGAACAAAGATTCAGGTGTTGATTTGAAAGCGCTCAAAGTGGATGGTGGCATGGTTTTCAATAATACGCTGATGCAATTCCAGGCAGATATCCTGGGGGTGCCGGTAATCAGACCTACCGTGGCAGAAACAACAGCCCTTGGAGCCGCATACGCTGCCGGATTGGCAGTCGGGGTTTGGGCACAGGTGGATGATCTGCGCGCCAATTGGGGGATGGATGCCATCTGGCGACCGCAGATGAATGTGGATCAATGTGAAAAAATTTATGCCGGTTGGAAGAAAGCAGTATCCCGCACATTTGATTGGGTTGAATAATTATCGTTATGTTATGATTGTGAAATAATTTGCAATGGAGCATTCCTTTCATCTATGTGGTTGGGGTAAATTTGGCGGGTTTACCCGCCAAATTTACCCCAACCACGATAAAATAAGGTGACAAAAATGGAGCAAAACGCATGGACAAACCGCAAGCGATTGTGATTGGCGCTGGATTTACCGGGGTGGCGGTCGCTTATGACCTGGCACAGCGCGGATTGAAGGTCAATGTTCTGGAACGTGGACCGCTTGTCAATGGCACCTCAGGTAGAACGCATGGACTTCTGCACAGCGGTGCCCGTTATGCTGTGGATGATCAGGAATCGGCGATTGAGTGCATCGACGAGAATTTGATTTTACGCAAAATCATTCCGCAGGTAATTGAACCCAATGGTGGTCTCTTCGTTGCGTTAAATGAGTCGGATATGGCGTACCGTGAAGCCTTTATACAGGGCTGTGAAGATTGTCATATATCGATCGAGGAATTAACCCCCAGGCAGACTTTAGCCCTTGAACCAAACCTCAATCCCAAATTGATCACGGCCTTTAAAGTCCCGGATGGCACCTTTGACCCATTACGCCTGGCGATGGGTTTTGCTGCTTCTGCTAATGCCTATGGCGCTGAATTTCACCTCTTTTGTGAATTGCAGGATTTCATTCTGGATGGAATGGGTAATGTAAAGGGTGTTCAGTATCTTGATCGCTCTTCCAATCAAATCAAAGAAATCCATGCCGACATCGTAATCAATGCTGCCGGGGTCTGGGCAGGCGAAGTTGCTGGACTTGCAGGAAACATCGATCTTCCCATCAAACCAACCCCTGGAGTGATGGTGGCGTATGATCAACGCTTATGCCAGCGTGTCATCAATCGATTGAACGAACCTGGCGATGGAGATATTATTGTCCCACAGCGTCAGATGATCACGGTTGGTACAACATCCTTTGAAGCCGATAATCTGGACTACATTCCGGTCTTTGATGACCAGGTACAGCTCATGTTTGAGCGTGGTTGTGAACTTATTCCAGCCATCAGGTACACCAAAGAACGCGGGGCTTTTATGGCTTCCCGGCCACTCCTGGATTCAGGCACAAAGGGACGCAGTCTGACCCGCACGTTTAAGTGCATCGATCACAAAGAATCAGATAACGTGGATGGGCTGGTAACCATCACAGGAGGGAAAGCCACCACCATGCGTCTGATGGCGGAAAAGACAGCCGATCTGGTTTGCCAGAAATTAGGCATGCATGTATCCTGTCAGACAGCTGAAATCCCAATCCTTTCATATCGTAAGTTTCATCTCGCTCAAAATCGGGAGGTTGCATGACACAAACCTGGCATGTTACTTACGAAATTTTCCGCAAAAAAGGCGATCAGCCTTCCCATTTTGATCGCTTCGAAATGGAAGTTGATCCAGATGAATATGTGCTGGATGGCATTGAACGCATCTGGGCTTTCCATGATCGCTCCTTGGTTTTCTCACATGCCTGTCACCACTCTACCTGTGGGGCTTGTGGTATGCTGGTTAATGGCGTCGAAAAACTTACCTGTATCACATCCATTCGCTCGGTGACAAAGGATGGGGGCGTCATTCGTGTGCAACCGATGCGGAATTTTCCGGTCATCAGTGACCTATCGGTGGATATGACTGATTTTTATCAACGCATGGAAAGTGTTGGGCATCAACCGGTTGTAACCATTGGTTATGAGGATAGTAAAGGGAAATTTAATACTGAAGACGATCTGTTGCGCTTATCCGATTGTATCGAATGCGGACTGTGCATCAGCGCCTGTCCGATTGCGATGACCACGCCTGCCTATCTGGGACCTGCGGTTCTGGCTGGAGCGCAGCAATCCGGGGATCTCAATCCCTGTGTGCTGGAACTGGTTGACTCTGAAAATGGAGCCTGGCGTTGTCACAGTGCCTATGAATGCACAGAAGTATGCCCATCCAATGTCGACCCGGCCTGGCGGATTATGGACTTGCGCAAGAAATTAGTATCCAGACGGATTAAAAAATTCTTTGGTATAAAGTAGGAGCTAAAATGGCAGAACATCCACAAAAACCTGCTAATCTCATAAAATGGTTCGATCCCCGCAACAAGAGCCTGGGTTCCTGGGCATTCATTCTCAACCGCATTACAGGTCTTGGCCTCACGCTTTATCTCTTCCTTCATTTAATAATGTTAGGACAATTAGCCCGAGGCCCCGAAGCCTATGACGGTTTTATTGCTCTGGTTAAACATCCCATCTTTCTGGCAGGTGAATTATTGGTGGTAGCAGCAGCTTTTATTCATGGGTTGAATGGAATTCGAATCGGAATTACCAGCTTTGGTATTGCCGCAAGCAAGCAAAAGCAGATCTTCATTGGATTGATGACCGTGGCAACCATCGCGATTATCTATTTTGCCATTCGTATGTTCACCCATTAATCAGGAAGGAGATAACAATGAGAGATGGATTTGATGTGACTCCTCGATTGGGTGAAGGCGCTGGGCTCTGGTTTCTGAAGATACTAACCGGTTTCCTGGTCATTGTTGTATTGATTATTCACCTGATCGTCAATCACTTAATTGTCGAAGGTGGTCTGTTGACCTATGCCGATGTTGTCCACTATTATCAAAATCCTATCATTCCCATCATGGAAATTGCATTCCTGATCATTGTGGTCACCCATGCATTGATCGGATTGAGAAGTGTGTTGTTGGATTTGCAACCATCCAACAAAGTACTGCGACTCATCAACTATGGCCTGGTTGTACTGGGTGTCGGTTCCATTGCTTATGGTATCTGGCTGGTGTTGGTGATTGTGAACAGGGGATAGATTTTATCTTCATAGATTTTATCTTCATTGACACCCCCCTCAATTTGGGTATAATTGCCTTGCGATAATGGCTCACTAGCTCAACTGGCAGAGCAATTGACTCTTAATCAATCGGTTCAGGGTTCGAGTCCCTGGTGAGTCACCTGACATACGGTGGGGGAAACACGCCGTTACCCCTAAACTTAATTAGGATCTGCTCCGCAGGTCCTTTTTTGTTAATGCTGAAGTTCATTCAAGATTATTTGCTTTCACAGCTCTATTTTTTTTGGTATAAATAAATGCATCATTTGCAATGAGGAACGAGTATGAATAAAATTTCAGTAATGTTCGTTTGCACCGGAAATATTTGTAGATCACCCATGGCGGAAGCTGTTTTCAGAAAAATGGTCTTGGATAAAGGATTGGCTAACCATTTTATCATTGCTTCTTCAGGCACGGGTAGATGGCATATAGGCGAACCTCCCCATGTTGGCACCCGTTTGATCCTATCCGAAAACAAGATTGAAGTCGGTGGCAAACGTGCCCAACAATTGAAATCGCAGGATTTTCAGGATTATGACTACATAATTGCTATGGATCAGGAAAATGTGGAGGATGTTCAATATTATTTCAAACAAACAGTCAGGCGTTTGATGGAATTTGCCCCACCTGGATATCCGCTGGATGTACCCGATCCGTACTATGAGCATAATTTTGAAGAGGTGTACAAATTGGTCAATGCCGGATGCAAGGGTTTACTGACCTATATTCTCGAAAATGAAGAATTATGACCTCACTACCTGCATCCTTAAATACAGCATTGGATCAAGCGCTCCGTGAAGTAGGCGATCCAGGACCAGTTATTGAGATTCGATCGCAGGGTGGGGGCTGCATCAACCACGCATCGCAGGTTGTTACCAGGCATAATCAATATTTTCTGAAGTGGAATCCACAACCTCTTCCCAATATGTTCAGCACTGAAGCATTGGGTTTGCAGTTGTTGGCAGCCTTAAATGCCATCCGGGTTCCTGCTGTCATTACAGTGCAGGAAGCAAATTCTGGTATCCCGGCCTTTATTCTTTTGGAATGGATCGAGCGTCGCCCCAGTTTTGATCAGAAGGTCTGTGGTCAGCAGTTAGCACAGTTACACTTGAAAAGTGAGTCTGATAAATTTGGTCTGGATCATGATAACTATATTGGCAGTACACCACAGTACAACACCTGGCATGCTGATTGGATAAGCTTTTTTCGAGATCAGCGCTTGCTACCTCAGGTTGAATTGGCACAGCGCAATGGACGCTGTCCGCAAACTCGCCGGCAGAAGATTGATCGATTACTCTCTCGATTGGATAATTTCCTGGATGGGATACCGCGCAAACCATCTTTGCTGCATGGCGATCTTTGGGGTGGTAATGTGATCGGGGATGAAAATTTCAATCCTGTCTTAATCGACCCGGCGGTCTATTATGGCGATCGTGAAGCGGATCTGGCTTTTACGCAAATGTTTGGCGGTTTCAGCCAGACTTTTTATCAGGCATACCAGGCGACTTATCCTCTTGAACCTGGTTATCAGGATCGTTTTGAAGTTTATAATATTTATCATATTCTCAATCACCTGAATCTATTTGGTGAAAGCTATGGATATTCACTCGATTCGGTCCTGAGACGATTGGTAGGCTGATCATGTTTGTTTTTCTTTCAAAATTCTTGCCTTTATGGTTTTATCCGCTGGGTCTCGTCTGGTTGTTATTGATTGCTTTTTTAATTGTTTCCCGCAAACACATAGAGGGTCGCAAGTGGCGCTGGATCATCATTCTGGTGGTGGTGATCATCTTTGTGGGTGGCAATCGTTGGGTACCAGCCATTCTGGCAAGATCGATTGAGTGGCGTTATTTACCATCAGAAAATTTACCAAAGGATAGTATGGTCGTCCTGTTAGGTGGGGGAACGGAATCACGGCAGTATCCGCGTCAAATGACAGAAACCAACGGCGCGGGTGATCGGGTGTTGTATGCAGCCAGATTGTATCAAACCGGAATCGCGGGGCAGATCTTGTTGAGTGGTGGCAATATCGAATGGTCTGGCTCACGCACCACCACACCAGCCCAGGACATGGCGGAACTGCTGCTCATGATGGGTGTGCCCGAGAATGTTTTGATCCTGCAGGATCAATCTCGCAACACGGCTGAAGACGCTTTATACAGCGCAGAAATTTTAAGAGAACGTGGGGTGGAGGAAATTATCCTGGTTACCTCTGCCAGTCATATGCTGCGTTCCGTGGCGTTATTTGAGAAACAGGGGTTTAAAGTCATCCCGGCTCCCACGGATTACGGCATTACCTATGATCAATGGAATGCTCTCTGGAAACCAACTATACAGGATCTGCTGGTTGGGCTGGTACCGAACGCGGGAAATCTTTCGGATGTGACGACTGTGTTAAAAGAATATATCGGATTTGCAGTATACCGCTTGCGGGGATGGTTGTAATAAAAATAATTTTCTGTATAATAATTCCATAATTCATCCCCCTATGTAGCAGGTGATAACATGACAGAGCCTAAGAGAGACTATGAACCACCCGCCATCATTTTTGAAGCGGATATTGAAACAAATGCAGGAATTTCAGGGCCAGTTAATTCCTTCACCCTTGATCCTCTAGAAACTGAGTTGCACGGTTGGGACTGGCCGGTCGAATCTGATTATTTAACCCCCAAAGAATAAAATCAAGAGAATAGCATGCAAAATTCCTGGTTGAATATTTCCAGGTCTGTTTTGATTATGGACAAAATCAAAATGAGATTTCTGATGGGTTTGATTTTGGTTGGACATGTATTTACCCTGGCTTTCTCATTGGGAAACCCCACACACTCCATGAATATGCCACAGATCGAATATCACAAAACAGATGACACCATCAGCTTAACCTTGAATGTCCCATCCATTCAGTGGCAACAAACAGATGCGGGAAGATCCATTTCGATTCCAAATGCACAAATTCTCACCCATCCTGAAAATCCGGACATTCCATATTTTTCCACAACGGTAGCATTGCCACCAGGCACTTCCCTGCATACCTTTATCAATATGCCGCCTGAACTGCGTGTTTCTGTGCCGGACGATCTGAAATATTCACCCACCTCTGAATTTGAAATCGGTCACAAATCATTCGAACACAGTAAAAACTCATGTTCACAGGAAATATCTCAAAACTCAATTCATATCGGTGATCCATTCTGGTATCGCGATCAATATCTTGTTTCAATCCATTTCTATCCCATCCGCTGGGATTGTATTAACCGAGAATTTTTGTTCAACAAGAACCTCGAACTAAAAATTAGCTTCGATGACCTGGTGGAATTACCTGAAAATTTGAATATGGATTTACAGGATGGTATCAATCCCCTGGAGTCCGACATCATAAATCCTGAAGATGGCGATTTGTGGAAATCTGATCCTCCCGTTCTCTGGGGGGGTGATCTGCGGGATCCATGGGAAACACGTGTCCGAATAGAAGTCGAAGAGCCAGGCATTTACCGGGTCTCCTTTGAGGATTTACAATATATTGGGTTTGTCATGGAAGGAATCAATCCAGTTTATTTCCACATTGAAAATCAGGGTCGGGAAGTCGCCTACCAGTTTGAAGGAGACGAGGATGCCATCCTCGAGCCAGGTGAGTCCTTCCTCTTTTATGGGGAGCAATTCCAGGGGGATTATTTGTCAGCGTTATATGCGCATCAAGCCGCTCACTGGCCAACCTTTGGTTCCTGGCAGCCTGAATTTTCAGACTTTATGCTGGAAAAATATACCCATACCAATGTTTATTGGTTATTCATTTCCGACACACCTGGACTGAGAATCACAGAAATCGATGGCACTCCTCAATCGGGGAATGTAGTCACTACCTTTGTGGAGCATGCTCGATTTGAGGAGGAAAAAGTCTGGTGGACGTACCATTTCACGAATGAGGATACCTGGTTTTGGGAGTATTCGGATGTCCGAACATTTCCATTGACGAAAAACTATCTGGTCCAGCTTGTTGACCCGGTGATTAACTCTCTGCAGGAGGCTCAGGTGAATGGTGAAATTGTCTCGGCAACTTCCAGTTCGGACCTCAATCCCGATCACCATCTTCAATTCTTCCTGAATGACCAACTCCTGTCTGATGATGAATGGGATGGCGCAATTCGTCATTCCTTTTCAGGAATGATCAATCAACAGTACTTAATATCAGGTGAAAATAATTTTTCTTACACAGTCCATTCGGTGGGGTTACCAGCTTCTCGCTATGGGTTTGACTGGTTCTCGGTAAGCTATACCCGCGTCTTGAAGGCAGTCAATGGCCAACTGTTATTCAACGTTAATTCAGTTGAACCAGTTGATGTTCAGGTTGCTAATCTTCCTTCCTCTGTAAATTATTTATGGAACATCTCAAATCCATTGAATCCAATTACCATTAAGAATCCAGAATTTAAAGAGGGAATGCTTACCTTTAATCAGGGTAACACACAACAGCAGCAATATATTGTTTCAAACCAGAATGCCATCAAATCAGCTACAGGGAATCTCTCCCTCTACACACCGCCGGATCTCCTGTCTTCAAACCAACAGGCTGATTACCTCATCATTTCTCCCCAACCATTTCTGGAGGATTTACAACCCCTGGTAAATTATCGATCATCTCAGGGCTATCAGGTTCGCCTGGTCGATTTGCAGGATGTGTACAACCAGTTCAACTTCGGCATCTCTCACCCGATTGCAATCAAGAATTTCTTTGGGTATATCTTTCAACACTGGGAAAAACCAGCACCCGCTTATGTGTTACTGGTTGGGGATGGGCATTGGGATCTGAAAAATATAAAGTCCTCAGAGGAGGTTTTTATGCCACCCAATTTTGTCTGGGTTGACCCATTGCAGGGAGAGGTGGATAGTCTTAGCGATCTGGTTGCTGTGGCAGGGGATGATATTTTTCCGGATGCCATGATTGGCCGTCTGCCTGTCAACACCACCCAGGAATTGCAATCTTTTATCGATAAGACCATTCAATTTGAAACAGGGAATTCTGAGTGGAAAGGAAATCTTACCTTTGTGGCGGATAATTATTACCTCCAGGACCCGGATAACTGTACGGATGATGATCCCATTACGGTATGTGCCACAGATCCGGCCGGTAACTTTCCTGCTATTGTCAATCAGGTGATTGCAGATGAAATACAAGCTCCATACCAGATCAATAAAATCTTCCTGGATGATTACGACTGTCGCTCTTCCTCTCCCGATCATTGTACTCAGGTAAGAACCGATATCGCGCAGGCATTTAACCAGGGGAACCAGATCATTTCCTTCAACGGACATGGCGCTATTCCCTATTGGGCGGCCGAAAAAGTCTTGCATGTTGATCATATTCCAGCTCTTACCAATAAAGATGTTTATCCAGTGGTGTTTTCTCTGGATTGCGTGGATGGATACTGGTATTTTCCTCCCAATATTCCCGAACAAACAACCGATCGACGTTCACTAGCTGAGGAATTGACCCGGGTATCCGAGAAAGGCGCAGTTGCTATGCTTTCATCCCCTGGCAATGGTTATGTCAATGGCCATGAATTGCTCCAGCGCGGATTTTTCTCGGCCTTCGCCAACCTGCCACATCCCACCCTGGGTGCTCTGGATTTGAATGCAAAATCAACACTGATGGCAAATCATGGCAACGATAGCCTGATTTTTACCTACATGATTTTTGGCGACCCAGCGTTGCAATTATCCCCTATTAACTGGGGTATTTTTCTTCCGTTGGTGACACGATGACCAAATTCACCCAATCGATTATCCACACCCAAATTACCGCAGGTCTTAAAAAAAACGAAACTTTTCGTTTTAAAGTCACCGGGAATTGTATGTGGCCATTGATCCAGAAAGGTGATTGGGTGATTGTTGAACCCATTCTCACAGATCCAGTAATTCAGATCGGTGAAATTATTCTGATGGATCGAGGGGTGGATTTTGTGGTTCATCGCCTTGTCAGAATAAACAACTGTGAGGTCATTACACAAGGAGATTGGACAAGATTACCCGATCCACCAATGAAAAGGGAAAAAATTTTAGGAAAGGTAACCCTCATCGATAAAAGCTGGTGCAGGTTACGGTTGACAAACCCAATCATGCACTGCATCAATCGGGTTCTTTATTGTATTTCTTCCCTGCATCGAAAATCAAATTTTTATAAAGGAGTTAGCAATGAATCTTTCAACCATCCCAGCACACAATGAAGAGGTATATTATCACAAAGTCGAAAACGAAGGACTGCTGATTCACGGTCAGAAAGGCAAAGTCCGAACGGTAAATTTTGTGGGAGATTTTATCTGGAATTTGATCGATGGACAAAAATCAGTTGCTGAGATCATTGACCAGGTTAAATCGGAATTCACCTATCAGGTGGATACCATAAAAACGGATGTTATCCATTATCTGAATGAACTTTCTGATCGTTCTCTTATATACTTAAGAGAAGAATGACTGGCATAAAAAAAAGTTTATTGTATCTTTTAATTCTCTGGGTTCTGGTTCTGACGCTTTTTGGATCACCCCATGTAGTGCGGGCCGCTGTAACACTGGTTTCATTCGTTGCCTACCCAGGTAATCAACAGGTGATTTTAGAGTGGGAGACAGCCACCGAAGCAGATATGCTCGGTTTTTATATCGTCCGAAGTGAACAACCCAATGGGAATTACACCCGCGTCAGCCCCTTTATTTTTACACAGGGGACACCTATCAGTGGTTTGATATATCAATACATTGACTTAAACCTGTTAAATGGACAGACATACTACTACAAATTGGAAGCCGTTGATAATAGCTACAATAGTGAATTTTTTGGACCTGTCTCAGCCATCCCGCTGCAAGCAACGCCTACCAAAACACAAACCATGACGCAAACCAGTTCTACCCAATCATTGACTCAAACTTCTACGCCAACCATCCCATCAACCCCTACCATTGACCTCACCCACAGCAAAACACCTACCCGAACATCAACCTCTCCATTTTCGTTCGTGACCAATACCGCTACCATGACATCTACGGCAACTCCGCGAATCTCTCCAACGTATACCGGGACGGATACACCAGATTTGACATTAACCCCTGTAATTACCCGTACCCTGAAAATCATCAGTTACAATGTTTTCACGCCTACCGTTACGCTTGAACCTGATGAAGTAAGCCCCTTCAGACAGGGTCTGATTGGATTTGTAATCACAATCGGGATTGGTTTTCTTCTCATTACTACCCTTATCATCATCCAAAGGAATCGCTCATCGTTTTGAGAGTCGGAACCCTCCATATTATCTTATTATTGAGCCTGGTGGTTGGTTTAATCGGCTGCCAGATTCAAAATCCTTCAAACCTTCCAGACCAGGAAGTTTCACAATTGCGCATCATTGTGCCGGGTGAGGGGTATTATCAGATCACCCGGAAAGAATGGGAAAAAAATGGTCTGAAGATTTATGAGCCTGACCAAATACAACTGCAATATCAAGGCGAGCTGCATCCATATTGGACCAATGCTGAGCCCGATTCTAACGATTTCGCCATTCGTTTCTATTCTCCACCGATTTCACCAGGTATAAACCTGAGTGAGAATGTTTTTATTTTGTCCGGAGGACTGACCGAATCCATAAAACGCATCGCACCCCAAAAAGCACCTCCCGACCAAACAAATTTCCTAAACAACTCGATTGGAACTTATCGAGAAAAATACGAACAACAATCCCTTTATATCCCTCAGGTAGTGGGTGAGGATCATTGGCTTTGGGCTTTATTCCAACCGGATCAACCCACTTCGCAGGAAATTCAATTGCCACAAGAAAAAGTGGAAAGAGCCACGATTCGGGTTCATGTATGGGTTTCACCCACCAGCATTGAGCATCCGGCACAGCTATTTTCTGCAACGATCAATGACCACGTTTTACCTCCCATGCGCATTGAAGGGCAGGGTTGGCAGGTGATCGAGTTCCAATTGGATCCAGCATTCGTAACCAAAAAGAATAACTTTTCCATAAACCCAATTACATCGCCAAATGAGATACCAGGAAAAATCTGTCTAGATTTGATTGAAGTGGAATATTCTCTTCCAGTTATTCTTGGTGATCAAATGCAATCATTTACGATGCATGATAGTCGACTTTTGACTGCAACGAATTCCTCCAGTGGAACTTTGGTAACCATCGAAAAAAATCAGCAGTTACTCGATGTTTATGAGTTGCAATCTGGTCACCCATTTACCTTAGCACACTCACCGGACACAACTTATGCCTGGATTCCAGGCAACCAGTTTTTACCCGTTTCATCTTTGCAACCTGTCCCAAAAGAGGTGCTTTCGTTTCCTTCCCAAGCAATTAATTACCTCGTGATTGCCCCCAAAAAATTTCACCAGGCACTTTCACCCTTGATGGATCTACGGCAAGAACAGGGTTTAGCGACAATGATCATTAGTCCTCAAGAAATTTATGATGCTAATAATGCAGGTACCCCGTCCGTTGATTCCATCCAGAAAGTTATTCAAAGCATCGATCAAATTGAACCAGGGCAGTTGGATTACCTGTTATTGGTGGGTGATTATACATATGAAATAGTGGATTATCAGGAGTTCATCGGGTATGTACCATCATTTTTCATTTCTACGGGTCTATATGGTGAAACGATCAGTGATTACCCCTTTACCGATCTGAACGCTGATTTAATCCCGGACCTTTCCGTGGGACGTATTCCTGCCACGACATCCGAACAGGTAACCGCCTGGGTTGAGAAAGTTATTTTGTATGAGCGTTCAATCCCTTCTGATTGGAATCAAATCACTGTTATTTCAGATCCAGCGGATACAAATTTTCTTGCATTTGCCCAACAGTTTTTACATCCGTTTGTGGATAAATATCCTACTCAATTAATAAATGATCCCAATTCGGATGAAATTCAGGAAATATTCAAGAGTTCATATACAATGGCTGTTTATTTCGGGCATGGCAGCATAGACCTTTGGGGAAGTGAAAAAATCCTATCAATCCCCATGCTTTCCGAGTTGCCAAAATCTCCTGCACCACCCATTCTCATCAGCTTTAGTTGTTTGAATGGTTACTTCATCCATCCCCAGAAAATCTCTCTGGCTGAAGGCTTTTTATTCTATCCTGGTGGGGGAGCGACAGGAATTTTTGCGCCTACTGGCCAAACGTTGGTGGAAGATCAAGGAAAATTATTGCAATTCTTACAGAATAAGTTACAATCAAATGATCATTCCAGAATCGGTAATCTATTATTCCCTCAAGAGGGGGAGAAATTCCCTGAAGATTACTCCTCCGTAAATATTTTTCAAACATTTATATACTTTGGTGACCCAGCCATGCTCATTCCATAACCCATTCAATAACTTTGAACAGGAAAGTAAGATGAAAAAACAATTGACCTTAAAACTTTTTCTAATCATTGGTGTTTTATTGTTGTTTGTGTTTATTCCACCGTATGTGGTTTGGGGTGGGCAGGACTTCCAGACGGTGCCAACACTTCCTCCCACTGCTACAACTACTTCCACCGCTACCTCCACCACTACCCTCACACCTACTGCGACGATTACAGTAACACCAACGATGGTGAATACCAATACCTTCGTTCCCCTGACGCCTACATTCACAAAAACATTAATCCAACCTGTGCAGGCTTCCCCGACATTTACTGAAACCCCTGAGATCGTTGTGGCACCACCGCCATCCAACTGGATTAATTATGTGCTCCTGGCATTGGTAGGTGCCATCGCTATTGCCACCGGGACAATCGGATACATTTTATTCTTCAGGAAGAAGAAACCATCTGACCAGTAGGTGAAATTGCATTCAGATTTTATATAAATTTATGACAGGATCAGAACGTAAGTTAAGGAACTAATCTCCTGAGAATAAGTTATTGATTATTTTTGTGGTATTAAGTGGCAATTTTGGGTTACAATAACCCTATAATATCGGGGAATGTTCCTACATAAACCGTGCAATAAAATCACCCAATGAGTTTCTTGACCAAATGTGAAAAGCATTTCTCTGATGTAATTTTTACAATAAATCCGAAGAATTAGAGACAAAGCCATGAAATCAAAACTTGAAATAAAGTACCTGATACTCCCAATCATCATCGCACTTTTTTTATTGATTCCTGAAAATGTGGTTTGGGGCGGTCAAAGTTTTCAGACTGTGCCAACCATCGG